>ENA-OQJS01000085-OQJS01000085.1-human-gut-metagenome-genome-assembly--contig:-NODE-85-length-18180-cov-1.792112_pt1 | contig 18180 bp, 21 predicted proteins | sample MGYA00242598_ERZ504764 | MGnify/ENA primary metagenome ERZ504764 (study PRJEB26092, sample SAMD00036368) | human gut metagenome | host: Homo sapiens | study: EMG produced TPA metagenomics assembly of...
TCTTGTAGATTATTTCCCCATATCCGAATTTGAAGCGTGAGAACCTGAAAACGGATGCAGTAGCCTATACGACAGAGGCACTTTACGTATAAAGTGGAGACAGGTTAATATGCCTGCTGAAATGTATTTTTACGCCAAGCCTAAAAGTGGTGAGGCTTCTTCGTTGCGCAAAACAGTCAGCGTAGTCGCTTTTCCGGGTGAAACCGTTCAGCTGAGTCAGTCCATAGATGATTATCAGGCAGAAGGGAATGTATTCCATAAGAATTATGCCGAAGCTGCAGAAGGGTGGAAGTCTGCTCAACAGCGGATGGAAGCTACGACAGAAGTTATCATGAAGATGCAGCAGGAAGGACAGTTGAATCCTCAGCGTATTGACTCGCTGCGTCAGATTTATCAACCGATAGCCGATGAAATAAGCAATTGTAAGGAACAGTACATCCGTAAGTATCCCGATAGTGATGTTTCCGTGTATCTGCTTGCTGGTCTGGGGGGTGCTCGCGCCAAGGTTTTGCTGCCTCTTGTGGGCGAAAAGGCAAAGACGGGGCCGATGTCTTCGCTTTATCTTGCCATGCAGGATGCTTTGAAGGAGGCAGAAGCACGTAAGGCTGCTTCTCAAAATATCAAAGAAGGAAAAGAAGCTCCCGAGTTTGTGCTGAAAGATATCAATGGGAAGGATTTTGCTCTTTCGTCGCTGCGAGGCAAATATGTGGTGCTGGGACTTTTGGGGAAGCTGGTGCGGCTGGTGCATTAAGGGGCTGCCTGATATGAAGAAGGCTTACGAAAAGTATAAAGACCGGATGGAGATTGTAGGCATAGACTGCGGTGATACGGAAAAGAAATGGAAGGCTGCTGTTGCCGAGCATGAAATTCCTTGGCTGCATGTACGCAATGCGGGACAGGAAGATTTGACCGTAGTGTACGCCGTTAAAGGATTTCCTACAAAAATTGTGATAGATCCTCAGGGTAAAATAGCCCGGGTTGTGGTAGGTGAAGATCCTGCTTTCTATACGTATCTGGATTCATTGTTCAAACTCTAAATATAGCAAAATGAAGAATGTGTATTTCCTTTCCGATGCCCATCTGGCTCACGTGCGATAGCGCATAGTCGTACGCAGGAACGTCGGCTGGTTAGCTTTCTCGACAGTATCAAGAACCGGGCGGCTGCTGTTTATCTGCTGGGCGATATGTTTGACTTCTGGTACGAATTCAAGCTTGTTGTTCCGAAAGGATATACCCGTTTTCTGGGAAAAATATCCGAGTTGACCGATATGGGAGTAGAGGTGCATTTCTTTATCGGTAATCATGATATCTGGTGTGGTGACTATCTGGAAAAGGAGTGTGGCGTTACGATTCATCGTGAACCGCTGACTTGCGAGATTTATGGCAAGGAATTTTTCCTGGCTCATGGCGACGGTCTGGGTGATGGTGACCGTAAGTTTAAACTACTTCGTACAATGTTTCATAGTAAAACGTTGCAACGTATGTTTTCAATGCTGCATCCTCGCTGGAGTATTGAGTTTGGTCTGGAGTGGGCAAAACATAGTCGCCTGAAACGAAAAGATGGAAAAGAACCGGAATATATGGGTGAAGATAAAGAACCTTTGGTGTTATTTACCAAGAGTATCTGAAGACACATCCGGATATTAATTACTTTATCTACGGACATCGTCATATCGTACTCGATCTGATGCTGAGCCGTTCATCACGAATGATGATTCTGGGTGACTGGATTAATGAATTTTCGTATGCAGTATTCGATGGCGAGTCAATGTTCTTGGAACAGTATATCGAGGGAGAAACTTCTGTACGATAAGAGTGTATTTATACATAACAAAAGCCTGCCAGACATTGTCCAGCAGGCTTCTATTTTTATATAGGGTAAGGTTGCTTTATCGAGCTATCTCTCCACTTTCATGTTTAGCCAGCAAGCCTTCTACTTCAGATACTTTTACGATGTTATAGTCGCCGGCAATTGTATTTTTCAGAACAGAAGCTGCGGTTGAGAAGTCTACACGTTTCTGTTCATCCTCGTAAGCATGTTGTGCATACAGCATAGCACCGCAGAATGCATCACCCACACCAACGCAGTCGATAACATTGTCGATATCGAATACTCGTGTATATTTCATGCTGCCATTAGAGTAAAGCACTCCGGCAAAGGTATGATGTTCCGAGCTCATCACGTTACGCAGGGCAATATATATGTATTTGCAATTTGGAATTTGCTGGCTGATTGCCTTACAAAACTCTTCGTAAGCTTTTACATCGTATGTTTCGCCACTTTTTGTTGCCTTAAATCCTGGGGCAGGAATTCCAGTCAGCAAAGCATATTCTCCTTCACTACCAAACATGATATCACTGCTTACCATCAGTGGACGAAGCACTTCTTGTGCACTCTTACCATAATTCCAAAGGTTCTTTCGGTAGTTTATGTCGTATGAAATGGTCAGTCCCATTTCCTTGGCAACGGTAATAGCTTCTTTGCATACCTCTGCAAGTCCCGGAGTCAGTGCTGCATCTATGCCCGACCAGTGGAAAATTGCAGCGTCGGCAAATGCTGCATGCCAGTCTATCATTCCAGGTTTCAGTTCGGAGAAAGCAGAACCCTCACGGTCGTAAATGACTTTTGAGTTACGCATGGCAGCGGCTTTTTCCATGTAATAAGTTCCCAGACGGTGTCCGCCGATTAGGATATGTCGTGTTCCGATATTGTGTGAACGCAGTTCGGCCAGACATGTTTCTCCTAGAGCGTTATCTGGAAGGCGGGTAATATATTCTACATCTCCTCCAAAGTTGGCGATGGAGATGGCTACATTGGCTTCGCTACCGCCGTAGTTGACCAGGAACTCACGGCTTTGTTGCATACGTAAGTTATCCGGGGTAGTAAGGCGAAGCATGATTTCACCAAAGGTTACGATTTTCTTTTTCATAATAGAGGCGTGTTTCTTGTTGTTTTGATGGCATAAAAAGAAGACATTCCATATAAGTCTTTCTTTTTTGCTCGCTGCAAAGATAAGAAAACTTATGAGGAATATCCTCTTTTTTAAGCTATTTAAGGTATGCTGTTCCTTATTTGTTCATGCTGTTCAGTATGTCCATTGTGTCTGTTGCAATCATCAGCTCTTCGTCTGTCGGGATAACTACAACTTTTACTTTAGAATCGTCGGTAGAAATGATCGCTTCTTTGCTGCGAACTTTGTTCTTTTCCGGATCGATCTTGACGCCAGGTAGCCCAGTGTCTTACAAACGCCGGCACGAGCTGTAGCCTGATTTTCACCAACACCACCAGTAAACAAGATTACATCTACACCGTCCATTGCAGCTGCGTATGCACCGATGTATTTAGTGATGCGGTAGAAATACATGTTTTCTGTAAGGATGGCACGTTCTTCTCCTCTGGCTACTGCATCTTCCAGTTCACGCATATCACTTGATTTTTCGAACATTCCCAATACACCGCTCTTCTTGTTCAGCAGAGTAGACATTTCATCAGGTGTAAGGCCTTCTTTTTTCATGATATAAGTGATAGCACCACCGTCGATATCACCGCAACGTGTACCCATCATCAGACCTTCCAGCGGAGTCAGTCCCATAGTAGTATCGATACATTTACCGTCTTTTACCGCAGCGATAGAACCACCGTTTCCGATGTGGCAAGTGATGATCTTGGAACCTTCTTGTGGAATACCCAGATATTCGCATACACGTTTTGATACATAGCGATGAGATGTTCCGTGGAAACCATAACGGCGGATACCATATTTTTCGAAATATTTGTAAGGTATCGGATACAGATATGCATAGTCGGGCATAGTCTGGTGGAAAGCAGTATCGAATACAGCTACCTGTGGTACTTCAGGCAACAGTTTCTGTACAGCATAGATACCTTTCAGGTTTGCTGGATTGTGCAACGGACCCAGGTCGCAGCATTCTTCTACAGCTGCAATAACAGCGTCGTCAATCAATACAGAACCGCTGAATTTTGTTCCTCCGTGCAATACACGATGACCTACTGCTTTGATTTCGTGCAAGTTATTTACTGCGCCGTATTCTGCGTTAGTCAGTGTGTCGAAAATAAACTGTACACCTGTAGTATGTTCAGGTACGTCCTTTTCAAGGATTTTCTTTTCTCCGTTAGGCAAAGTCAACTTCAGGAAAGAGCCTGGCAGACCGATTTTTTCGATACCTCCTTGTGCGAGGACTTCTTTGGTTGTCATTTCGAACAATTTGTACTTGATTGATGAACTACCGCAGTTGAGTACTAATACTTTCATATATGAATTTTATTGTTTTATTAATGTGAAATAAAAACAGTTGTCATTCAGAACGAGATTGCATTGAATGACGTCTGAATGACAATGCTGTATAAATTAAGTTCCTAATTATTGAGCTTTTGCTGCAATAGCCTGGTTGGCTGTGATAGCGATCATCTTGTAAACGTCGTCGATAGAGCATCCGCGTGACAAATCGTTTACTGGGCGTGCGATACCTTGCAGGATAGGTCCTACGGCAGTAGCGTGTCCTAAACGTTCAACCAGTTTATAAGAAATGTTACCTACTTCCAGACATGGAACAACCAATACGTTAGCTTTTCCTGCGATTTCAGAACCTGGAGCTTTGCTTGCACCTACTCTTGGAACCAGGGCAGCATCTGCTTGCAGTTCACCGTCGATCTTCAATGCTGGATCCATTTCTTTAGCAATCTTCAATGCTTCTACTACTTTGTCTACAACTTCATGTTTAGCAGAACCTTTAGTTGAGAAGCTCAGCATAGCTACACGTGGATCAAGTCCGGCAACTGCTTTAGCTGTCTGTGCTGTACAGATTGCGATTTGAGCCAATTGGTTTGCATCTGGAACAGGAGTTACGGCTACGTCACCCATTACCAATACACCATTGTCACCACATTCTGGAGCATGAGTCAAAAGCAGCATGGCACCAGATACGCAAGTAATGCCCGGAGCTGTTTTGATAATTTGCAATGCAGGGCGCAGAACGTCGCCGGTAGTATTGCGTGCACCAGCCAACTGACCGTCAGCATCGCCCGCTTTGATAATCAAACAGCCCAAGTATAATGGATTGAGAACCAGTTTACGGGCTTCTTCGATAGTCATTCCTTTTTTCTTGCGAAGTTCGCATAACAAATGTGCGTATTCTTCTTGTTTCGGATGGTTTTCCGGATCGATGATTGTTGCTTTATGGATATTTCCTAAGCCCCATTCTTTTGCCAGACCCATGATTTCATCGGGATTTCCCAACAGAATCAGCTCAGCTACACCATCTGTCAATATCTGATTGGCAGCTTTTAAAGTACGTTCTTCAGTTCCTTCCGGAAGCACAATGCGCTGTTTGTTTGCTTTAGCGCGTTCAACGATTTGACTAATTAAATCCATGACTTAATGAATATATTTATTATATGTGATTCTTTTATCGTGCGCGATAACAAGAAGTATATATCGCACTGCAAAAATACGCATTTTTGTAATATCTAGTTTGCAAAAGCGAGTTTTTTTTCTCCTAAAGTATGCAAAAAACTTATGTTTAATAGCAGAAGAAATAAAAAAGGCCACTTTCGATACAGCGTTTTCTTCTATTGTATAACTTTACGTCCGTTTTTCAAGATAATATTAATAGGTATGATTCGTCAATGTTCTATCCTTTTTGGATGTTTGGCGTTAGGTGAACTGATAGTTTATCTGACGGGAATTAAGCTGCCGTCGAGTATTATTGGCATGCTTTTACTTACGTTATTTTTACAGTTAGGTTGGATAAAACTGCACTGGGTGCAGGGATTGTCCGATTTCTTAGTAGCTAATCTGGGCTTTTTTCTTCGTTCCTTCGGGGGTGGCGCTGATGTTATATTTTGACATTATTGCTGCCGAGTTCTGGCCTATTGTCATTGCTACTTTAGTAAGTACGGTATTAGTGTTAGTTGTTACAGGTTGGGTTCATCAATTGGTTCGTAAGTATGGAATATTTAGAAAGTAAATTCTTTTTGCTCGCCATTACGTTTGGATTCTTTTTTCTTTCCAAACAGTTGCAGAAAAAAACAGGTTTGATTATTCTTAATCCGATATTGATAGCGATTGCCTTGCTGATTTGTTTTCTGAAACTGACAAATGTTTCGTATGAAAAATATTATGAAGCAGGTTCCTTGATTGAGTTCTGGTTGAAGCCGGCAGTTGTAGCACTGGGGGTTCCCTTGTATCTACAATTACGCATGATAAAAAAACAATTAATGCCGATAATTGTTTCTCAATTAGCAGGCTGTCTTGTCGGACTAGTATCGGTTACTATTATAGCAAAACTGCTGGGAGCTTCTCCAGAGGTTATCATGTCGTTAGCTCCAAAGTCGGTGACGACTCCGATTGCGATGGAAGTTTCGGATGCAGTAGGCGGAATACCTTCTCTTACTGCAGCGGTAGTGATTGTTGTAGGACTATTTGGTGCTATTTGTGGTTTTAAGGTACTTCAGGTAGGACATGTTGGAAGTCCTATAGCGCAAGGGCTTTCGATGGGAACAGCTTCGCATGCGGTAGGAACATCGCGTGCTATGGAGGTCAGTGGAAAGTATGGAGCTTATGCCAGTCTGGGATTGACTCTGAACGGTATTTTGACTGCTTTGCTTACTCCGACTATCCTTCATCTGCTGGGGCTCTATTAAATTATAAAATCCAATGCGAGCATGTTTCGTGGAAGCGTGCCGATGTTTTTTAATATCGGTGCGTTTCTTTTTAAGCATGGTTACGCCTGAAAAATAAAAGAAATATAATATGATACCATTTAGACCCATAGAACTGGAAGATAAGGAAACTGTGCAGCGTTATACTTTAACAAGCAAGCGCCGTAACTGCGATTTGTCGTTTTCTAATCTGTATAGCTGGAGGTTTTTGTACCAGACGGAAATTGCTGAAATGGACGGCTTTCTGTTGTTCCGTTTTTATGCAGATAATGAACTGGCATATATGATGCCGGTGGGTGAAGGCGATGTACATCGAATTGTTGACGTGCTGATAGAGGATGCGCGCAGCAAAGGTGTTCCTTTCCGTTTGTTGGGTGTATGTAGCTATATGCGTGCAGAACTGGAAGCTGCTTTTCCGGGGCGTTTTACGTTTACAGCCGATCGTGATTATTTTGATTATGTATATCTTCGTTCTGATCTGGCAACGCTTCGTGGAAAAAAGTACCAGCCTAAACGGAATCATATCAATCGGTTTAAAGCAGCTTATCCTAATTATGAATATAAGGAGTTGACAGCCGAACTCGTCCCTGAGTGTCTGCGTCTGGAAAGCATGTGGTGTAAAGCAAACGACTGTGCAGAGAATGAAGCTCTGATAGCAGAACGGCGTTCGATGACTGATGCGTTGAAGCATATTAACGAACTGGATTTGCGAGGAGGAGTATTGCATGTTAACGGAGAGATTGTAGCATTTACTTTCGGAGCTCCTATAAACAATGAAACTTTCGATACTTGTGTAGAGAAAGCAAATACAGATATAGAAGGAGCCTATGCTATGATTAACAATGAGTTTGCTAATCGTATTCCGGAACAGTACATTTATATCAACCGTGAGGAAGACCTGGGGCTGGAAGGACTGCGTAAGGCTAAATTGTCTTATTATCCAGAAACTCTTCTTGAAAAATATATCGTGGAATTACAATGAGCGTAAAAGAACAAGTCAGGCAACTTTGGGAAACTTGCTTCAATGATGATGAAGCATTTGTAGACCTTTATTTCCGTTTACGTTATACCGACCAGATTAATAAAGCGATAATAGAAGATGGTAAGGTGATTTCTGCGCTTCAGATGATATCTTATCCGATGACATTTTGTGGCCGGACGGTAGCTGCTTCATATATATCGGGCGCTTGTACTCATCCTGATTATCGGGCAAGAGGGGCTATGCGTCGCTGCTTGAGGAAACACATCGTTCCATGTTCGATGAGGGAATCGTGTTTTCAACACTAATTCCTGCCGAAGATTGGTTGAAAGGATATTATGCTCGCTCAGGCTACGCGACTTGTTTCCGTTATGGTGTGCTGAAAAAAGTTATCAACAGTTATGAACAACCTGTTAATAACTCTGTATCATATCTGAAAATGAGTAAGATAGATCTGTTGAAAAACCCTGAAGAAACAATTTATCCATACTTTAATGAACAAATGAACAGGCGGTCGTGCTGCATACAGCACACCTTTGATGATTTCCATGTTGTACTGTCTGATCTGGCTTTGAGCAAAGGTGATGTATGGACAATTTATAAAGGTGATGTCTTGTCCGGACTTATCTTTTGCCTGATGCAGGAAAAGACACTTTCTGTCAAAGAAATACTTCTGTCTGACGAGGCGGACCTGACAGTTGCATTACATCAACTCGCTGCTTTTTATCAAGCTGAAACCATGACATGCATACTTCCTTTTGCTGACGAGATGCATGAATTAGGCATGGCACGCTTAATAAATGTTCCTGCTTGCCTTGAGTTGTATGCTGCTGTTTATCAAGGGGAGGAACTCTGTATTCATCTGCAAGGAGACGAGGTTATCGGAGAAAACAATGGATATTACACGGTTTCTCCGGGGAAGATGATACAAGGTTATCAGATGGGAAAAGAGTATGCTTGTGTCACAATAAGCGAGCTGACTGCTCTTGTACTGAAAGACCTTCATCCCTATATGAGCCTGATGTTGGATTAATCCTTAAAGCTCATCTTCACTCGTAAGCATTCTTTCCAGTTCCTCAGCCGTCAGTTTTAAGTAGAACTCACCCTGATAGGCTATGGAAATACCTCCGGTTTCCTCGGAAACGATAATTGCCATGGCATCTGTTTCCTGAGAAACTCCCAGTGCGGCACGGTGTCTTAGACCCAACTCTTTCGGAATGTTCAGGTTATGTGATACCGGAAGAATACATCCGGCAGCCTTTATACGTTTGTTGCTGATAATCATAGCTCCATCGTGTAGCGGACTGTTTTTGAAAAAAATATTTTCTATCAGTCGCTGATTGATGTTCGCATCGATGATATCTCCTGTACGTGCGATGTCATCCAGTGGAAAATTCTTTTCGATGACAATCAGTGCGCCCACTTTTCCTTTACTCATGTTGAGGCAAGCCATGACAATAGGCATGATGGCCTCTTTGCTGTTGTCGTTCTTCTGACTTCCCTTAAAAAAGCGAAGCAGACTGCTTGTGCGGTGGCGTGAACCAAGCGAGAGCAGGAAGTGACGTATTTCATCCTGAAAGATTACAATCAGTGCAATGACTCCCACGCTTACCAGCTTATCGAATATCGAACCGAGCAGACGCATTTGCAGCACTTGCGATACGATAACCCAAATGACGATAAACACGAGAATTCCCGTAAATACATTGATTGATCCCGACGATTTCATCAGCTTGTAGGTTTTGTATAATAGAAACGCTACCAGCAGAATGTCGATAATATCTTTGACGCTAAGTATGGAAATATCGAAAGGCATAATTTTATATTTACAAACTTACAGGAGTTAACTTTTTCATGGCGGCAACTATTTTGACTGCTTCGGATGCGGCACGCACATCGTGTACACGCAGGATGTCGGCTCCTTTCATCAAGGCTATTGTGTTGACGACGCTTGTTCCGTTCAAGGCATCTTCCGGTTCTCCTCCCAGCAGGCGGTAAATCATCGACTTGCGTGAAACTCCTACCAGTACAGGCAGTTCGAATATCTGGAATTCTTCCATTTTGTCCAGTAGCTCGTAGTTGTGTTCCAGCGTCTTTCCGAATCCGAATCCCGGATCGATGATGATATCCTTGGCTCCCAGGTCACGCAGCTTCTGTACCTTTTCAGAAAAGTAATATAATACTTCTTTCAATACATTGTCATAGTGTGGAGCCTGCTGCATGTTTTGCGGAGTTCCCTGCATGTGCATCATGATGTAGGGGACACCGAGCCGGGCTACGGTTGCAAACATGTTTTCATCCATATTGCCCGCTGCTATATCGTTGATGATAGCTGCGCCGTACTCTTCTACACACATACGTGCAACATCTGCCCGGAACGTATCTACCGAAACAATGGCATCGGGACATTCGCGGAATACAATCTCCAGTCCGTGACGCAGACGAGACATTTCCTCCTCCGCACTGATATGTTCTGCATTGGAGCGTGATGAATAAGCTCCTACATCGATAATGCTTCCCCCTTCCGACACGATTTGAAGTGTACGTTCTGCAATTTCCGTTTCTGTCTGTTTCCGGCTTCCGGCATAAAAAGAATCGGGAGTAACATTCAGGATACCCATTACCTGCGGGTAGGATAAGTCCATTAACTGTCCCTTTACATTGATAAGTTTCGTGATACTGTTTTCCATGTCCGATGAATACGTCTTTAAGCGCTGCAAATGTACACACAATAATTTGTTTTTTCGCAGTCGCGGGAAATTAAATTACGTTATCTTTGTGCCGGAATATTTTGTTACAGAAAATATGGAAATAGCAGAATTATATAAATGTTTTATGGAATGCGGTAAGGTGACCACCGATAGCCGCAACTGTCCTGAGGGTTCTATGTTCATCGCCCTGAAAGGAGAAACTTTTAATGGCAATGCTTTTGCCGCACAGGCTTTGAAGCAGGGTTGCCGCTATGCTGTAATCGACGAATCTGAATATGCGGGTGAGGGTACAATTCTCGTAGACAACTGTTTGCAGGCTTTGCAACAACTGGCTAATTATCACCGCCGGCAACTGAAAACGCCGGTTATCGGCATTACAGGTACGAATGGAAAGACCACAACCAAAGAACTCATTTCTACGGTGCTGAGCCGGAAGTTCAATACATTATATACAGAAGGTAATTTCAATAATCACATCGGAGTACCGCTCACGTTGCTTCGTCTGACAAAAGAACACGAAATGGCGGTTGTCGAAATGGGTGCGAACCATCCGGGAGAAATAAAGACACTGGTACATATTGCCGAACCGGATTATGGAATTATAACAAATGTAGGCAAGGCTCACCTGCAAGGTTTCGGATCTTTCGAGGGAGTTATCCGCACGAAAGGAGAGTTGTACGATTTTCTGCGGGATAAAGGTGGAGCTACTATCTTTATCCAGAATGAAAATCCTTACCTGAATGGCATTGCCGAAGGGTTGACTTGTGTGCGTTACGGGCAGACTGCCGGTTTGTATGTCAGTGGAGACTGATAAGCTGTTCACCTTTCCTGTCTTTCCGATGGACAGCAGAAGGAGTATCGCACGAGGTGAATACACATCTTATCGGCTCGTATAATTTGGATAATATGCTGGCAGCAGCAGCTATCGGACGTTACTTTGGAGTGTCTGATGATGATATCAGCAGTGCGCTGGCGTCGTATCTGCCTCACAATAACCGGTCGCAACTGAAAGAAACAGCCGATAATAAACTGATTGTGGATGCATATAATGCCAACCCGACCAGTATGATGGCTGCCTTGAAGAATTTCCGTCAGGTAGAAGCTCCGCATAAGATGGTGATTCTTGGCGATATGAAGGAATTGGGTGAAGCAAGTCGGGAAGAACATCAGAAGGTGGTAGATTATCTGAAGGAATGTGGTTTTGACCGTGTTGTTCTGGTTGGTCCCGAATTTGCAGCAGCCACTCATTCCTATCAGACTTTTCAGCATGTAGATGAAGTGCTGGCTGATATCCGGATGCATAAGCCTCAGGGATATTATATCCTGATAAAAGGTTCAAACAGCATGAAGTTGAGTCAGCTGCCCGAGTGTTTGTAATGCACTGTTAATCAATTGATAAATCCTTCTTTTTGATAAAAGAATGATATTCTCGTAAGAAACGTATTATATTCTTGCTGACGTTTTAAAAAATATCCTGATGTTTCGGAAAAACATCAGGATATTTTTTTTAAATCTGTACAAACTTCGACAATCTTTGTACGAAAAAATAGGGCATTTTCCGCTAGTTTGTGAAGCCTTTTTCTGAAGCTTTCAGTATGTATTCCTGAACTATAAACGGCTGTCTGCTCCCCACATCATTTTTTCCCGAAGCGTATTGAAGAAAGAGTGATGACAGCGTTTTACGATGCGTACGAAATAATCGGCACGGCGTACCGTCAGGCGGATTCCTTCGCGGCATGTTTCACTGCGTCCGTCTACGGCTACCAGAAAGTTGTGGCTTCGGCTTTCTACGTCGAGTGTGATTTCCCAGTCGTCGCGAATGACAATCGGGCGTACGTTCAGGCTGTGTGGAGCCACGGGAGTCAGACTGATAGTTCCGCTTTGCGGCACAAGAATCGGACCTCCTACACTGAGTGAATAACCTGTCGAGCCGGTGGGAGTTGCGATAATCAGGCCGTCTGCCTGATACGAACAGAGTGGCTCACTGTTTATGTAAGCCCGTATGGTAATCATCGACGAGCTGTCACGTTTCAGAATAGCTATTTCGTTCAGTCCGTAGGGATAGCCTTTCAGCACGTATCCTTCGGATGTCAGATGCAATACCCTGCGAGGTTCGGCAAGGTATTTCCCTTCGTAGATTTCATCGAAAGCCTCCTCCATCTGGTCGGGTGATATATCGGCAAGGAATCCCAGACGTCCGGTATTGATGCCCAGGATAGGAATTTCTTTCTTTCCTACACGGCTTGCTGCACGCAGAAAGGTTCCGTCGCCACCGATACTGAGTGCCATGTCTGCATTAAAGTCGTAACCTTTGAATATCTCCAGTCCGTCGAGGTTTGCTTTTGTATGCTGTTTTAAAAAGTCGTAAAACTCGTTGCTGATACAGATTTCGGCTCCTTTGCCACGCAATATCTCCAGCAAATGGGTGACATGTGCCGACTTATGTTCCTGATAAGTATTTCCAAAAAGGGCGAATCTGAGGTTGCGTTGCATATCTTGTAGCTTTTTTTATCAATCTTTTGTCACGTAAAGTTAACAGGTTTCTCGCAAAACCTGTTAACTTTGCAGGTTGTAGACGCAAAGATATAAAATAAATTCAATATGACTAAGCTAAGTGTGAATATAAACAAGGTAGCAACCTTGCGTAATGCTCGCGGGGGAAATAACCCGGATGTAGAAAAAGTGGCGTTGGATTGCGAGGCTTTCGGGGCCGAAGGGATTACGGTTCATCCTCGTCCCGATGAACGGCATATCCGCTATGCGGACGTGTTGGCTCTTCGTCCCATACTTCGTACGGAGTTTAATATCGAAGGATATCCTTCGAAAGAATTTATTGACTTGGTATTGAAGGTAAAACCGCATCAGGTAACGCTTGTTCCCGACGCTCCCGACCAGATTACTTCTAACTCGGGGTGGGATACTAAAAATAATCTTTCCTTCCTGGCCGAGCTGATGGATACTTTCGGAGAAGCAGGTATACGTACTTCTATTTTCGTAGGAACTGATACGGAAATGATAGAGTATGCGGCAAAAGCCGGAGCCGACCGTGTGGAACTTTATACAGAGCCTTATGCATCACAGTATGGAAAGAATCGCGAAGCTGCCATTGCTCCTTTCGTTGAGGCTGCAAAGGTAACCCGCAAGTTGGGAATGGGACTGAATGCCGGTCATGATCTCAGCCTTGAGAATCTTGCTTACTTTCATGAAAATATTCCATGGGTGGACGAAGTTTCCATCGGTCACGCATTGATTTGTGACGCACTCTATCTAGGACTTAAGAAAACTATTGAAGAATATAAAAATTGCCTTCGTTAAATTATGATTACAATGACACTGCTGGCAGCTGCACAGACCGTTGCCGACACCATGACGGGAAATAATCCCGTATTGACTCCTGTTGTATCGGGAGAATCGGAAATGAACCTTTGGGACATGGCTTGCAAAGGTGGTTGGATTATGATTGTACTGGCTCTGATGTCTGTCATAGCCTTTTATATCTTTTTTGAACGTGCGGTAGCTATCCGCAAGGCGGGTAAAGAAGACCCGTTGTTTATGGATCGTATCCGCGACTATATCAAGACTGGAGAAATCAAATCGGCAATCAATTACTGCCGTATAACCAATACTCCTTCTTCGCGTATGATTGAAAAAGGTATCATGCGTATGGGACGTCCGGTTGCCGATGTACAGGCTGCTATCGAGAATACCGGAAACATTGAAGTTGCAAAACTGGAAAACGGACTTTCTATTATGGCTACTATTTCCAGCGGTGCGCCGATGCTTGGTTTCCTGGGTACGGTAACTGGTATGGTTCGTGCTTTCTGGAATATGGCTAATGCCGGAAACAATATTGATATTACTCTGCTTTCGAGCGGTATCTATGAAGCGATGATTACCACTGTAGGCGGTCTGGTTGTGGGTATTGCTACCATGTTTGCTTACAATCATCTGGTATATCGCGTAGACAAGGTTGTAAGTCAGATGGAAGCTCGTACCATTGCTTTCATGGACTTGATGAACGAACCAAACGAAAAATAAGAAGCCTATGTCACTGAAAAGAAGACAGAAAATATCTCCGGCCTTCAGTATGTCGTCGATGACCGACTCATCTTTTTGCTGCTGATATTTTTTATGATTACCTCTACGATGGTATCGCCGAATGCAATCAAGGTCTTGCTTCCGCAGGGTTCTGAGCAGACTTCGGCCAAACCTATGGCGCGGGTAATTATCGATAAGGATTTGAATTATTACGGGGCGTTTGGTAATGAGGATGAAATGCCGCTTGCACTCGACGAAGTTCCTTCGTTCTTGCAAGAGTGTGCTGCGAAGGAACCGGAAATGTATGTGGCGCTTTACGCTGACGAGTCGATTCCGTATCGCGAAATTGTCCGTATCCTGAATATTGCCAACGAAAATCATTTTAGAATGGTTCTGGCTACTCGCCGCCCTGACAAACAGAATTAAAAAAGAATACAGTGAAGAAAAGTAAAGTAACCGGAATAATAGGAACGGTAGTGCTGCATATCTTTGTGGTACTATTGCTGCTCTTTTGCTCACTTACTCGTCCTGAGATACAAGAAGAAGGAGGTGTGCCGGTTATGCTTGGTAATACACAAATGGCTCAGGGAGATGCCGATCCGTATACAATGACGGAGGTTGATGTATTGCCGCAGCCGGAAACTTCTGTACCCGAACCGGAAGTAACTCCGGAACCGGAGGTGAAACAGCCTATGATTACGCAGGATGATGAACCTTCTATTCAGGTAAAAAAGGAAAAGCCGAAAGAAGAAAAACCTAAAAAAGAAGTTACTCCTAAAAAGAAGCAGGAAACAAAACCTGTTGTAACCAAACCCAAGGAAAAAACTGAAGCCGAAAAGCGTGCTGAAGAAGAACGTGCTGCTGCTCAGGCTGCTGCCAACAAGATTGCCGGGGCATTTGGTAAAGGATCTAAAATGGGTAGTAAAGGTTCGGCTACTTCCGGACAAGGCATAGAAGGTAGTCCGGATGGAAATGGAAATACGGGAAAGACTTCAGGAGTAGGAGGATATGGAACATTCGACTTGAACGGACGTTCTTTGGGACCTGGAGGGTTGCCTGTTCCTGTATACAATGTACAAGATGAAGGAAGAGTTGTGGTTACTATCACAGTAAATCCTGCCGGAAGAGTCATCAGCACGAGTATAAACAAACGGACCAATACGGTAAATCCCGCTTTGCGTCGTGCAGCAGAAGAGGCAGCTCGTCGAGCTCGGTTCAATTCGGTAGACGGTGTAAACAATCAGAGTGGTACGATAACCTATTACTTTAAGTTGAAATAAGACTATAAGCATATTTAAATTCATCATATTATGAAAACTATTTGTATCTTTTTGGCAGAAGGTTTCGAAGAAATGGAAGCCATGTTTCCACTCGATGTAATGCGTCGTGGGGGACTGAATGTAAAAACTGTGTCGGTAACAGGTGAAAAGACCGTTGTCAGCTCACATCAGGTTCCTATCGTTGCGGATATGCTGTTCGAGGATTTGAAGGAAGAAGATGTGGAAATGGTTGTTCTTCCGGGTGGACTTCCGGGAGCGACAAATCTGGATGCTCATGCAGGACTCGACAAGCTGATTATGAGTTTTGCTGCGGCAGGTAAACCTCTTGCTGCTATTTGTGCAGCTCCTATGGTATATGGCAAGCGTGGTTTGCTGAAAGGCAAGAAGGCTACTTGCTATCCGGGCTTCGACAAATATCTGGAAGGTGCAGAATATACAGGCAATATGGTTGAAGTTGTCGATAACTTTATCTTGGGTAAAGGTCCGGGTGCTGCTCCGGCTTTTGCTTTTGCTATTCTGGAAAAATATGCAGGAGCAGAAAAAGCTTTGGAAGTTAAAAAAGGAATGTTGCTTGCCTGATGAAGAAATATATCATTGTCGTAGCAGGAGGTAAAGGTTTACGCATGGGGGGAGATATACCCAAGCAGTTTATCCCGGTAAAGGGAAAGCCTGTACTGATGCGTACGCTGGAGGCTTTTTATGCTTACGATAAATGTATAAATATCATATTGGTACTTCCGGTAGACCAGCAGGACTACTGGAAGCGCCTTTGTGCGGAATATGGATTTACGCTTCCCCATCGTATCGCCAACGGCGGAGAAACTCGTTTTCATTCTGTAAAGAACGGACTGGCCTTGGTGGATGATAGGAATAGTGTAGTAGGAGTGCACGATGGTGTACGTCCTTTTGTTTCTCAGGAAGTGATAGCCGCCTGTTATGCTGCTGCTGAAGAAAAGCAAGCTGTAATTCCGGTTATTGATGTAGTGGAAACAGTCCGTCGGATAGAAGCAGACGAAAAGAGTGTGACTGTACCACGCGACTGTTATAAACTGGTGCAGACTCCTCAGGTTTTTTACTGCATCGTTACTGAAACAGGCTTACGGACAAACATATACTTCCGCTTTTACAGATGATGCTTCGGTAGTGGAGGCTTTGGGGCATCCTGTCTTCTTAATACCGGGAAATCGTGAAAATATAAAGCTTACTACTCCATTCGACTTGAAAGTTGCAGAAGTTCTGGTTTAAATAAATGTTCGATTTATCTACGCGTGACATAAAATATTTGCAAGGGGTGGGCCCGCAGCGTGCGGCCATACTGAACAAGGAACTGAATATCTATTCCTTTCGGGACTTGTTGTGTTATTTCCCTTATAAGTATGTCGACCGTAGTCGTCTGTATTATATCCATGAAATAGATGGAAATATGCCTTACATACAGTTAAAAGGTAAGGTACTCAGCTTTGAAACAATGGGTGAAGGTCGCCAGCGGCGTCTGGTCGGACATTTTTCCGACGGAACGGGTATTGTCGATCTGGTATGGTTTCAGGGACTGAAATTCATCATGGGGAAATATAAGGCAAATGAAGAATATATTGTCTTTGGCAAGCCGACCGTATTCAATGGACGAATAAATATAGCTCATCCGGATATTGATCCGGCACAGGAGCTTACTCTTTCTACAATGGGGCTTCAGCCTTATTATAATACGACCGAAAAGATGAAGCGCAGCAATCTCAATTCGCATGCGCTGGAAAAACTGATGAAAAATCTTTTCGGGGCGCTTCAGAAGGAGATTATTGAAGAAACCTTGAGTCCGCAACTGGTGGATCATTATCGCTGATGCCGCTTACTGATGCGCTGTATAACATTCATTTCCCTCAGAATCCTGATTTGCTCCGCAGAGCACAATACCGTTTGAAGTTCGAGGAACTGTTTTATGTCCAGCTTAATATTCTTCGCTATACCAAAGAACGGAGAAATAAGTTCCGCGGACTGGTATTTGGCAAAGTAGGAGAGATATTCAATACTTTCTATTCGCAGAATCTTCCTTTCCAGCTTACTGGAGCACAGAAGCGGGTGATAAAGGAGATGCGCCGTGACATGGGAAGTGGAAGACAAATGAACCGTCTGCTGCAAGGAGATGTGGGCAGCGGAAAAACACTTGTTGCCCTGATGACTATGCTGATTGCGCTGGACAACGGCTATCAGGCTTGCATGATGGCTCCTACAGAAATTCTGGCTACTCAGCATTATGAAACGATATGTCGTTTTCTGGCGGGTATGAATGTACGGGTGGAGCTGCTTACCGGAACAGTAAAAGGAAAGCGCCGGGAAACAATTCTGAAAGATCTGGTGACGGGAGATGTACATATCCTTATCGGTACTCATGCGGTAATAGAAGATACTGTCAACTTTCGTCTTTGGGATTTGGTGGTGGAATAGGATCGAACAACGATCGTTTCGGAGTACGCCAGCGTGACCAAGCTGCGA
>ENA-OQJS01000087-OQJS01000087.1-human-gut-metagenome-genome-assembly--contig:-NODE-87-length-18158-cov-0.834785_pt1 | contig 18158 bp, 25 predicted proteins | sample MGYA00242598_ERZ504764 | MGnify/ENA primary metagenome ERZ504764 (study PRJEB26092, sample SAMD00036368) | human gut metagenome | host: Homo sapiens | study: EMG produced TPA metagenomics assembly of...
TACTCGCCTGTGTCACGCTTCACTTTTACTTTCGGAAAAAGAAGAAAGCACTTTCTTCCGGAAAGGAGAAAGAGAAGCCGATAAGGGGAGGCGGTGCGCAAGGAAGGGCAGGAGAGAGCCTGTCCGGTCATCTGCGTGGTATTTCAGCCTGAGCTGGAAGAAGAGGAATTGGCTGCCGAGATAGCCGATATGTACCTGCATGGAAGAGCCTACTACTACTCAGGCAAACCACTGCCGGAACAGCCGAAAGAAGAGCCCATATCCATCAAGTATAAGGATGTGCAATGGGAGAGACTGAAAACGATTCATGTTTAATTAAAAAATAGGAACAAAATGAAAGCAATCGAAAATGTAAGAGAAAAAGCGAACCAAGTCATTAACCGCTATGGAAAGGTTATCTTCACCTTTCTCATATTCTTCACGCTGTTGGGAACGGCACAAGTGGCGGAGGCACAAAGCGGCCTGAAGATTAACAGCCTATCCGAAGTGACAGACAAAGCCAAAGAGGGTGCGGACACCATTCTGGACGTAGCCAAATACATTTTGGCGGCGGTACTCGGCATCGCTCTGGTCTTTGTCATCTATTCGCTTGCCACGAACAATCCCCATGCCAAGGAATACCTGCTCGGCTGGATCATCGCGTGGTAGTCATCATGGTAGCCTTCCTGATTATCTAAAAACGAAGAGCCATGAGAACCATGCGTAAAATCAACAAGCCGATCAAGTTCTTCGGTCTGTCATCGGGACAGTTCGCCATCTTCATGCTGCTGACGGCCATCATCATCATCGTGAGCATATTCAAGCAGCTGCACCCGATACTCATCATCGGAATCATTTCCGCCATTCTGTTTCTATCCGGTCTGCTGTTCCAAACCTTGAAAAAGGAACACAAGGCCGGTAACCCGGACTACCTGACCGGCCTCCGGATCAAGAACGCCACCCCCCGGCAGATAACGGACAAACGGCAGATTTTCAAATTCATCCTAAAACAGCAACCATGATAGGAATCATCATACTCATATCCCTGCTAATCTGTGCGCTGTGCCTGCTGATTGCTCTGCTGTATATCCGGCAGACAGAGATAGAGGTGAAGGACAAATCCAGTGGACTCTGGGAAAGTGTCTTGCCTATCCAGACCATCACGGAGAACGCCGTCATCAACGGGAACGGTGACATCACCGTCGGCTACCGGCTGCTTCTGCCCGAAGTGTTCACCTTGTCGGAAAGCGAGGCGACATAACATCCATGAGCGGTTTGGAGGCTCTTTTGAAGCTGCTTCCGGCAGGCACGGTCATCCATCAGCAGAATTTCTACTATACGGGGCGATACATCATGCAGAATACTCTTCCAATGCCCTGATAGCGGAGAACAACCGTCATTTCAACGGCAAGGAGATACTGAACAGTTACACCAACCTGTATGTGACGTTCACGAACGGCAGCCGAAACGGTAAGATACGCAAAAGCGCATCGGGCACCTCGCTGATGCGAAAGCTGCACTACCCGTTCAAGCAACCTTATAAGGAATATCAGCAACGGCTGACAGAAATGGAAGCCTTTCTGATGAACTTTGAGAACGGTTTGTCGTCCATCCAGCAGTTTGAGATACGCAAGATGGATGATACGGAACTGAACAACGCCATCTACGACTACGTCAACCTCTCTTACGAGACACCGGAAAACGATGCCACGCAGAAGAGCGTCAACCCTATGGCTGTCAGTGAAAGCGGAAGCATGAAAATAGGGCAGCAGCACGTTTCCATCCTTTCGCTGACCAACGAAGGCGAGCATCTTCAGGAACTGGCCGTGCCGCACACCGGCAAGTCGAAGGCATACGGGGGAAACATAGAGATACCGGACAGCATACGGAGCAAATGCTCGATGCTGTACCCCGTAGGACTTGGCCTGCCGTTCAACCACATCGTAAACATCGTGATAGAGATAACCGATCCAGATGCCACCGTAACGGCCATCGGTGCGGAGAAAGACGCGCTGAACTACATCACCAACTTCTACCCTCCGGCGGCAGAGAAGCAACGCGAGCAGGCAGCTTCTGCGATGAGATTACCCAGTTCGACTACCAGACCGCCTATACCGCCTTCAATGTCGTGCTGAACGATACAGACCGCACCTCGCTCATGCGGAAAACCGCACTGGTACAGCAAGGCTTCAGCTTTATGAACCAAAGTTCGTGCTATGTGGAGAACGCCGAGCTGTGCAACCTGTTCTTCTGCAACATACCCGGCAATGCCAGGGCCAATTACCGGGGCTTCGTCAACACGACCAAGCAGGCCATCTGCTATCTGCAAAAAGAGGGGATGTACCTTTCGGACGAGAAAGGGCATATCTACCATGACCGTTTCGGTACTCCCGCCAAGATAAACCTCTGGGATTATCCGGCGCTGAACAACAAGAACCGCATCGTTATCGGCCCGTCCGGTTCCGGTAAATCTTTCTGGCTGAACAATTACATCCTGCAAAGCTATGAACTGGGCCGGGATGTGATGATCATCGACATCGGCGGCTCTTACCGCTCGATGATAGCCTTGAACCGGGGCAAATACTTCGACTCTACCGAGCAGAAGAAATTTGCGTTCAACCCCTTCTTGTGTGACCGTGACAAGAACGGCAAATACCTGTACATCGACACCACGGATGCCGAGTCTGCCGATGACCAGATAAAGACCATCGTCGCCATTATCAGCTACATTTGGAAGGTACGTGAACCCATGCTGCCTGCCGAAAACGCCATTCTCAGGAAATCCGTCATCGGATTTTACGACTATGTGAACAATTCTTCAATAGGAGAGAAGCATGAGCGTATCTTCCCGACGCTGATAACTTACCGGCTTATCTGAAGGAAGTGTTCAGCAAACGGATGACCGAGTTTGAGAAACAGAAATTCGAGATAGAGGAGCTGTTGCTTTTACTGGAACCCTATACGGACGGAGAGCTGTCATTCCTGCTGAACGCTACCGAGAACGTGGATATCGTGCATGACCGGCTGATAGCCTTCGATATGGAAGATGCCTCTAAGAAAGAGTACTTTCCACTCGTTGCCATCATCACCCTGCAAATGATCGTGGATAAAATCAAGAAACGCCAGGGGTTTGCCAAAGAGCTAATCATCGACGAAGCACTCGACTTCCTGCAAGACGAGAAATTCGGAGACTTCATCGCCTACCTGTACCGAACCTTCCGTAAAAAGGAGGGAAGCATCACGCTGGCCGCACAGAACATCCTGTTTTTGAAAAACATGCCGTCCAGTATCAAGGACTCCATCATCATCAACTGCGCGACCAAGATTATCCTCGACCATTCAGAACACCGGCAGAACCTGCCGGAAGTGAAAGCCGTGCTTTCCATCACGGACGAAGAGGCCTATATGATCGAGTCGTTGCAGCGCACGGAACGCTGGAGAGAGTTTTTCATCAAGATGTCGAACGATGCCTTCATCTTCCGCAACGAGGTGTCCGACTTCGCCGCCGTAGCCTTCGATTCGCGCCAGGCGACAGTAGTACGACTGAAGCAGTTGTTCAACGAAAGCGGCTCGACCTATACGGCCATCAACCGCTATCTGGAGGAAAGGAGGAAAAAGTATGGATGACGCCACCCAAGGGCTGACCGCCTTCTAGGCTGGTCAACCGACTTCAACGGCAGCGCATACAATCTTGCCGGAAGCATTGCCGCCGCACTTTTGGGCGTTGCGCTCATTTTCGTGGTATGGGCACTCGCCACGAAAAAGGAAATGCCAAGAGCTATCTGACAGCCTGGCTGGTATGTGTCATATTCACCCTATTATTCATCATCAACAAATAACCGTCATGAAAAGAATCATTCTCATACTCGGACTTGCCGCCTCGATAGCTGATGGGAACCGGCAGTGTTCATGCCCAGTTCGTCGTGCATGATCCCGGCCACACCCTGCTGAACTCAACGGAATGGATCGCCAATGTCAAGAAATGGGTTACACAAATCAATGGAAATGATCGATGCCCAGGAACTGCGGCTCGGCCTGCAAAAGATCGACCAGTTGAAGGAACTCAAATCATTGAAAGAGCTTGCCGACCTGCTGGACGACGTAGCCTGCCTGAGCAGCGACTACAGCTTTTACCTGAACGTAGGATCGAATTACCACTGCCTGAAATTTCTCAACTTTCAGCGTGTGACCGTCAATCTGAGCCTGAGTACCGACCTGCTGTTCAAGGTGGCCGCCGTGACCAGTTACTTCTCGATGAACTCGGAAGGGCGCATGTCCTTTATCGAGCAGGTGAAGGAATCGGTGGAAAAAGCCGCCGAAGAGATGCGTGAGTTTAACGAATCCGTGCGTTCCACGGTCATTTACAAATCCATGAAGGGGCATAACCGGAAGACCTATTACCAGGGACGGTTGGCCGCTTTCACACGACACACCAATTAAAGCGTTATGAATCAAGATAATTTTCTCTGGGGACTTCAGATCACGGACGGTCTGACGATGGAACTCGTTTCGCAAATGACAGTCATCGCCTTCGGTGTTGGTGTCATCTGCTTTATCTGCAACCTAGCATACAACTATCTCTATCACGGAGCCAGCCAGCTGTTAAGCCCGAATGAGGACAAATTTCCCGACATGATGGAAATCGCCCGTTGCCTGGTACTGTTCTTCTGCCTAAGCATATACACCCCCATCGCCCAAACCATCGTAGGCACGATGGAAGTAATTAACGAAGCCACCTCGCTGACCTCCGAGCGTGCGCAGGAATTTGCCCAGTTCATGCACAATCAGCCACCGAACAAGGAGAGATGATTGCCGAATACGACAAACACAGCCTCCAGTCGGAGGTAGCAGCCGGAGAAGACAGCACCGGCGCCATGCAGCACGAACTGGATAAAAAGATGGAAGAGGACGAAATGACCGGTGTACGCTCCAGCGTGGAGAAGATTGTGCAGCTGCTCAACCCCGCCAACCTCGCCACCCTTGTGCTTCATGGCATTTCCGCCCTATTGGTAGGATCATACAAGTAGTCATCTTGGGTATCGGCGTGGTCATTGTCAAGCTACTGGTCATTCTCGGCCCGTTTGTCTTTGCCGTAAGCATGTTGCCGGTCTTTCAGAAACAGTTGAGTATCTGGTTCGGTACGCTCTGCTCCGCCTGTATGGTATTCACCGTCATCAATATTCTGAACCAAATCATATGGCAGACCTTCAAGCCATCTATACGGAAAGTGCCGACATGGTGGACGCAGCTACGCAGCAGATACAATATTTAGGAATGGATCTCGCCCTGATTGGTGCTTATTGCAGCTGTTTCTGGCTATCCTCCAAAATCGTAGGACACAGCGATGCCGGGAAAATCATTTCGAAAACCGTGTCAATCGTCACCACGGCGGCCACCATCGCCTGATGGGAGGCGCAGCGGCAGGCGGCAAGCTGACCAACGTAGGCGGTGCCGCCTCTATCGGGGCAAGTTTCATAAACGACAACAATAAAAAATAGAACTATGAATCTGATGAAATTCAAAGGAGCAGATGATGCGGTCAAGCTGACTATCCGGCTTTCAGCCGGGTACTGCATCATTCTGACTATCGCTTTTGCCAGCAGTATCATCTTCCTTATCAACAAATAGAAAAAGCATACGGACCAGGCTCTCGTCATCGACAGGCAGGGAGAAGTCTATGAGGCAAGCAGCCTGTCTGCCAGCGATATGCGGCAATACGAATACATGAACCATGTAAAGACCTTCGTAACCCACTGGTATGCCTTTGACGAGAGCAGCTACGAGAAGAACATTTTCGCTTGCGCTCAACCTCATAGGCAACAAGGGGAAGGAGCTGTTGAACGAGTACAACGATGTGAATATGCTGAACTCACTCATACAAAAGAATATCCGTTACGGGGTACGCATCAAGGATGTAGAGATTAACACACAAACGATACCCGTTTCCGGAAAGATAATCTTCACGCAGACCGGGTACCGGGCACGGGGAAGCATCTCACGTAATATCGAAGCGGAGTTCACCATCTATGATATGCTGTCCCGCAGCGAGGAAAATGCGCACGGAGCCAAGATAGAAGATTGGATTGTCCGCTATTCCGAACCCGTGGAAAGCAACGGCACCAACACATCGCAGGCAGCTTCTCCGGGCAAGAATGAAAACCAGTCAGAAACCTCTAAACCAACCGACCATGGAACCGAATAAACTTATCAAAGACAAGAACAAGCTGTTGATGGCCATCCGGTAATCCTGGGCATCCTCTTCCTTTATGTATTCTTCATCCGTGAGGACGGGAACGTGCCGTCAGGGAGTGACAGACAGGCCGCCTCGCAAGCCTTTTTGGAACCACAGTCGGAAAGGCCGACAAGGTGAACGACAAGATGGAAGCCTATAAGCAGGACAAACTGGAAGAGCAGGAGAAGGCACGCATCCTGAAAGAGTCTCAGGTCAAAGGATTCTGATTTTACTTCGAGCTGCAAAACCAGCAGGAGCGGTATGACCGTGCCACACTGGAGCGCATCCGCCGTATGCAGAACGATCCGTACAGCGAAGTCATGGCAGAATACGGAGGTGGCCGGAACGGACGCTTCTCTCATCAGCTGGAAAGCCAACTGGACGGACTGGAGGACGAGCAGGCGCTCAACGAGATTATCCGGGAAGCCAAGAAGAACTCACGCATCCGCAAGGAACTGGAAGAATCCGACAAATACCGCAAGCGCATGTATGAACGGATTGTCAATTATGACCAAGAGGGAAAAACGGAGAAAGCCGCTGCCAACCCTTCCGGCCATCCATCCGCCGACAGCCTGATGCAAAAAGGCCCGATCTACCATGCCGAAAACGGCAAGCGGGTACGCCGCCAACCGACCTCCGCACCGGGAAACAGCAACCTCTTCAGGCTTGCATCCACGGCGACCAGACCGTAGTCACGGGCAGTACGGTACGGATGCGGTTGCTTCAGGACGTAACCCTATCCGGCATGAAGATACCGGCCAACACGCTGTTTTACGGTATCGCCACTTTGGGAGCCAACCGCCTCGATGTGGTAGTCAGCAACCTGAAGGTAGGAGACAACCTCAATCCCGTATCGGTGGTTGTCTTCGACAATGATGCCATGGAAGGTTTGAACCTGCCCAATAACCTGAAAGCCAGTGCAGCCAAGCGTATGGAACAAGGTCTTGTACAGAACATTGACATGCCGCTCTCTTCCATCGGCACGATGGCCAGCGAAGTGACCAGCGTAGTCAACGCCACCACCCAGGTAGCCAAGCAAATCTTGAACATGAGCCTCTCACAAGTGAAGGTACATCTCAAGTCCAACTACGAAATGTATATCCAAGAAGAGAGTCAGGAATCGAAGTTGCGTAGGCAAGCCGTGCAAGCGGAGTTACAGAAGCTCTATGAGCAAATGGAACAAGAGAAAACGAACAAGAAAAATCAATCCCCTTCAAACATTGATAGACAAATTATGATAGACATTCTCAATTACCTGCTTGCGCTGTCAGCGGTCTTTTTCGGCTATCGGATCTACGTATCACGCCGGAACGGACGAGCCTTTAAAGAAATCCGTCCGCTGACCGTTTCTTTCGGCATTACCCTGCTTCTTCTATGGGGCATTACCGTATTCACCGCCTTTTTTTCAAGAACCGTTTAACATATCGACAACATGAAGAAATATATTTATCTACTGTTTTACTGCTTTGTGTGCAGTCTGCCGCTCTTCGCTCAGGAAAACGGCACTCCCCGGAAACAAGCCATCAGCCAAAAAGACATCTTTATCTCTTTCGACTGTTGTGAAACACCTGGTATTTCCTGTGCAAGTATCTGATATCGCCATCGGCGAACAGGAGCTTGTCAGGCCAGCCGGGTAGAAGAGGCGCCCCATATCGTCAGGCTCTCGGCGCAAGCGGAAGGATTCACCGAAGAGACCAACCTGACCGTAGTCTGCATCGACGGAAGCGTTTACACCTATCACATCCGCTACCTTCCCGAAAGCGGCACGGATTCACACCCGAACATTTACGAGGACAACAGGAAATGGCAGCACCATGACTATCAAGCAGAAGTCAGCGACCTCCATCTGGCCGAGTTCTTCTTTCCGGAGGACATCGCTTACGGAACGCCCGGCAACGAGGTGTCCTTCACTCTGGCCGCCTACAACAACCAGTTGAAAGTATCAACCGCCAAAGATGCCGTGGCATATTCCAACCTGTTTGTGGTGGATAAGGCATGAACACTTACCACATCACCATCAAACGGGGCAATACCTCCGTATTCACCTACAATTTTGATGACCAGCGCAAATATACCGCCCATGTGGATGTGAACAGCGAGGAAATGGAAAGATGCATCCAAGAGCTGCGCACCAAGAAGCGCAACATCTACAGCCTGGGGGTCATCGAGAACAAGTTTGAGTTGTCAATGGCCAATCTGTATGTGCATGAGGACTTCATGTTTTTCATCTTTGACCTGAAAAACAAATCATACATCGACTACGACATCGAGTTTGTCAAATGTTTCCAGCGTGACCAAAAGAAGAGCAAGAACGCCATCCAGCAAGAAACGACCATCGAACCTATCTATCAGAAAGATTTTGATACGAAAATCAAGGGCAAGAGCCGGAACCGGCTGATACTTGGTTTCGACAAATTCACGATACCCGATGATAAGGTATTCGAGATCGAGATTTACGAGCGAAACGGCGGGCGGCACATCAAGCTGGCCGTGTTGAACGAATACATCCTTTCCGCAGAACCCTTATACAAGCCACAGCCATGAAACTGAGAGAAGCATTAGACACCTATATGTTCGACAACGTGGGACAGTTCGGCGGCATCGCCGAATCACTGGGCTATCAGACCGAATACCGGGACGGATATTTCCGGTTCCGCAAAGACGGGGAAGAGCTGAGCATGAGCGTAAGCGAAATCAGGGAAAAAGCCGGAGCAAAGTACGATGAAAGCCTTCGTGACCAATCAAAAGAACGTGTATCCGCCCTTTTTGACAAGGAACGTGCCAATGATCCTAAATATGTCGCCGAGCTGGAGAAGGATGGCATCAGCATCAAGCGGTGGGAGAACCTGAAGGGACATGACAAGGACGGCTTTACCGTCATCGACCATCGCCTGAAGGTATGCTACACCGGACAGTCGCTCTATGAATACGCCTACAAGCAAGGGAACATCCTCGACGGGAAAGGCACCAAGCTGGAAAAGGGTGTCATGTCTGATTTGATGGAGATACACGGCAAACCGGGGAAGCTCCGTTTCAACGATGACGGAATCTCCGTATTCTACCGCAAAGAGGCGTTGGTTATCCCGGACAAGGTGCTGGGAAAGAAGTTGGGCAAGAAAGAGAAAGAACAGCTGCTTGCCGGTGACATCGTACCCATCACCGTAAATAAGAAGGACATCCTGCTGCAAGTTGACCGGGATCTGAACTCCGTCATCCTGCGCACCAACCAGGAAATCAAGATTCCCGACATCATCGGGCAGACCAGCGAATATGGCGGCTACAAGTTAACCAAAGCCGACAAATACCTGCTCGCCAACGGCCATGCACTGGAGAACAAGCTGCTGCACAGTCCGGAAGGCTACTTCATTGCCGACATCCAACTGACGGATGACAGGAAAGGAGTCATGATACAGAACATACAGAGTATCACTCCCGGCAAGGCACAAGAGCTGATCAAGCCATGACCCCCAAACTGGAAGCCCATGCGGCCAACATAGAAGCTGCAAAAGAGCAAAAACACGAAGAGGGGCGCAATATGGAAGCCGAGTTTAAGGAAGCGGTGGGCAAACATGACTTTGAAAAAATCGGGAAGCTCAAAGAGGAAGGATATAAACCCAGTGAAGAGTTTATCAAAGGAATCGGTAAGGAACACGGTCTGGATGAAAGGCAAACCCATGAAGTCATCCAGCTGTTCGGCACCAAGCCGGAAGAACAGGGCGAACATGAAAGGCAGGCCGCACGTCTGTTGGATGCCGCACAGACCGACAACTTTCATGTCATCAAGAGATACAGAAAGAAGGTACCGGCTCACTCAAGAAGACCTTACCCGGATGCGTGAAACGGGTGTGCAAGCCAACACGCTGATAGCCGTACAAAAGATTTTCGGGATGGAAGGCAGCACAAAGACACTGGGAGATGTCAAACTGGCCAGCACACCCAAACCCGACAACAGCAAGGAAATGGCCCGTCCGATAGCCAGCACCATCAACCGGGCTTTCAATGACTTATAACCTAAAAAATCAGGAATTATGGATTACGATGAATTAGTACAGAAAAAACATTGCAGGAGAAATCAGTGACTTAGAGTTTCTACTTGCACAGGAAGAGCTTGCACAAGCCTATCAAGAAGAGATGGCTGCCAAGCAGCAAGAGACAAACAACCAAACGGCCAGAGAATGGCTGCTTGATTACGAGAACAGAAATCTATACCAATAAATCATGGATACAGCAAGTGATAAAGCATTACAGCGTTTCGCCGACTGATGATCGAAAAGATAAAGCAGGTGGAAGACAACTGGCAAAAGCCTTGGTTCGGGATAAAGGGTGGGGGACTTCCGCAAAATATCGAGGGAAGAACCTACAACGGAGTAAATTCCTTCATGTTGTTTCTACTTTCGGAAAAAGAGCAGTACAGCCTGCCGGTCTATATGACCTTCATGCAAGCCAAAGACAACGGCCTTAACATACTGAAAGGAGAAAAGTCATTCCCAGTCATTTACTGGAATTTCTCAGTAAGAGACAAGAACGGAAAGAAAATACCTTTCGACGTATATAAGAACCTGGATAAAAACGAGCAGCAGGAATATAAGGTCACGCCGTTTCTGAAGACATACAATGTGTTCAACGTACAGCAGACCAATCTTCAGGAAACGAAACCGGAGAAATGGGAAGCATTGAAGGAGCAATTCAAGATACCGGCCATCAAGGACGAGCAAGGGATGCTCACCGTGCCTCTGATTGATGCGATGGTACGGGAACAGCAATGGATCTGCCCCATTTATTCCAAGGAAGGAAATAGTGCTTACCATGCAAGGGGAGAAGATAACCATATCGTCGTACCCCTGAAGGGGCAGTTTAAGGACGGAGAGAATTTCTACTCCACACTACTGCATGAGATGGCGCACTCGACTGGAGAACCTGAGCATCTGAACCGGGAAAAAGGCGTGATTTTCGGAGACAAGCAATATGCCAAAGAGGAACTGGTTGCCGAACTCACCTCCGCTACCGTCGGGCAAAGCCTGGGAATATCCACCATATCCGGGAAGAAAATGCCATGTATCTAAAAAACTGGCTGGGAGCCTTGAAAGAAGATCCCAAATTCATCTACAACATCCTTGCCGATGTAGGAAAAGCCAGCAATATGATTCAGGAACATACCGCACGGATGGAACAGTACCTCACACCGGAGGAACGGTTTACGCTGGCCGTCCTGCAAGACAACCGTCCGGTATTGGAGCAGATGAAAAACGAAGGTTTTACCCCTTCATCACGGTTATTGGAAAGTGTTGCGGCAAACCATCCTACAGCCGACAACCTTGAAACGCTACACAGCACTTTCGGCATTTCGCTGCCTTCCATGGAAGCGGAGCCAGCCATGAAAAATATGAATGAGCCACAGCTCGGATTATAAACTTTTAAAAACCATCATTATGTTTACAGGACAAATTATCGGTTATGTCGGTGCGGATGCCCGGCAGAACAAGAACGGAAAAGGATTCAACTTCCATGTATCCACCAAGTACAAGAACGTGAACAACGAGGAACAGACCCTATGGGTATGCTGTTTCGTGAATTACGAGAGTAAAGTCTTTGAGTATCTGAAAAAAGGGACACAGGTATATGTCTGCGGCGATGTGTATGCCGATGTATTCCAGAAGGATGACGGTAGCCACATCCCATCCGTCAGCCTGACCGTCTCACGCATTGAGTTACTGGGAAAGGCAGAAGAAAAAAGAGAGCGGTGACGGAACGGCATCCGGACAACCCCAATAACAGCAACGGCCATGGAAAGAGAGAAGAAAGACCTGTCATTCATCCTGATCCTGCTATCCACGCTCATCGGGACAGCCGTACTGTTTCAGTGGGCTATCGTTACGGGATTATACGCTCCACTACGTAATCCGGCCATGTGGGAAAGGCTGATGGAGAAGGATATCCTATTCCGGTTTCTCTACGTTATCCTGATCGGAGGCCTCGCTTTTCTCTTTCCGGTTGGCAAAGTGAAAGACGAAAACAAGAAATGGGTTTAACACCAGTATGACACTGGTTACGGCATCCATGCTGGTTGTCGGATTCAGCCGGTTATCAGCGTGGTATAACCTATTTGTATTTCCCATTCTATTCGTAGCGTACACGCTGCTTGTCATCAAGACTCTGCCTTATTTCATCCGGCGTCATGCCCAATCCGATGATAGCATTTTCGGGTTAAGCCGGGAAGAATCGGCTTTCTACTTCCGCTTTGAAACCGCCTCCGGGCCGCTGGTCATCCATAAGCCGCAGCAGAATGTCTATATCGACGGCGGTCCGGGAAGCGGTAAATCGGAAAGCTGGATCAAGGGAATCATCTACCAGTGCGCCGAGCGCAACTATGCCGGATTCGTGTACGATTGGGAGGGTGATCCCACCAAGGACAAGTCACCCATCCTCTACACGTATCGCATACGGAAGCATCGAACATTTCCGGAACAAGGGGATGGAAACACCCCGTTTCGCCTATATCAACTTTGTGGATATGTCACGCACGGTCAGGGTGAACGTACTTTCTCCGCAATACATGTCAAAGGGAAACGAATCGCTATTCATCCGCAATATCATCATGACACTGATGAAGAATCTGGAAGCAAGCTGGAAGGAAAAGACCGACTTTTGGGCCAACAATGCCATCAAACTACGTCTATTCAATCGCCTATAAATGTTTCAAGGAAAGGAAGCTTGGTATCTGTACGCTGCCCCATGTGATAGCCCTTGCCCTTTCTGACAGCAACCTAGTATTCCACTGGCTGTCGGAAGATCCTGAAATCGCATTGAACATGTCCTCCATGCTGACCGCCTGGAAACTGGGTGCACAACAGCAGACAGCCGGAGCCGTATCATCCGCACAGACTCCGTTGGTACTCCTGAACAACAAATACATCTTCTGGGTGTTGTCGCCACTTCCCGAAGAAGAGTTCTCTTTGGATATAACCAACAAGGAACACCCAACGCTGTTATGCGTAGGCAATGCGCCCACCATCAAGGAAGCCGTTTCCCCTGCTATTTCCTGCATCGGCAGCGTCTTGATGTCACAGATGAACAATCCCGGCAAAGCGACCAGCATATTCATGGTAGATGAATTTCCGACCATCCTGTTGCAAGGCATTGACACTTTCATCGGAACCGCCCGGAAGCACAATGTCGCTACCATTCTCGCCGTTCAGGACTTCAACCAAGCGGTCAGGGACTATGGAGAGAAAAGTGCCAACATCCTGAAAGCCTCCTGCGGAACGCAGGCTTACGGTATGACCGGAAATGAGAAGACCGCCAAAGACATCGAGAACTTGCTTGGGGAGAAGAAAGAAGCGCAAGAATCTTATTCACACCAAGCCGGTGGCAATAACAGTGTCACGGAGAGCCTGCAAAAAGAAAAAGTCTTAAAGGCAAGGGACATTGCCGGACAAGCAGCCGGACACTTCATTGGCAAGATTGCCGGAGGCAAGCCGCCATTCTTCAACGTGCAGATGGATATGTGCCGTTTTGAAGAGAAGGAGATACCCCGTTTCTCCTTACCGGTCAAACTGGGCAACGGCAAAGAAGAGATGGAACTGGAAATCCTGGAAGAGATTATCCAGCAGAACTACATCAAAATCATTGAAGATGTCAACGCCATCCTCAAAAGATAGAGGACAAATTAAAAGAAAAGTCAGCAGTTCCGCCAACCGGGACACACAAGACAGAACAAAAAATCATCCGATAACATTCAACAAAAGAATCCTACCATGAGAAAAATCCATTCATTATTAGTGGCAGCCTGCTTATTGGCGGCTTCATGCAACAGAGAGGAAATCCAACCGGAAACAGACAAAGCCGGTATGTATCACATCACCGTAGCCGTAACCGGTTCCTCACCCAAAGGCAGTGTGCATATATATAATCTTGACGGCGTGAGATTCAGGAACGAACGCACCGGTACCTCCGCAGCTTCCGTAGATGAGAGTTTCACCGATAAAGCGGAATACAGCACGGAAAAGCCTGTCAGCCAAATTACCGTGCAAGGCATTCTCTATTCAAAAGAGAGTGCTATCATCACATGCAGATAAAAAAAGACGGGGAAAGCGTATTCAACCAGAGCAAACAGTTGGAGGCCGTTCCCGGTATAGACACTACTGTTGATTTGGTTTACAGTACCTTGAAATAAAAATGCAGACGAATCAAAAACATATACTTTCTCTTCCATATTTAGATGATATTTCTTATCTTTATGAAAGATAATCTTTCTCATTTATAATCTAAACTCAGATAAAATGAGATTCAACTAATCCAGTCAATCGTATGAAAGTCGATTTCAATCAGATAAAAACAACCATTTCTCTGCCCGATTTCCTGCTGGAACTAGGATGGAAAATCGTGGAAGGCTCTTCCAACTCCTGTCCCAAAATGTACGCAAACGGAACGCAATACCATCGTCATCAAGCGGAACTCGCAGAACCAATACACCTATTGGGACGTGCATAGTGACAGCGTGCGTGGCCGCAGTATCATGGATCTGATGCAGGAACATCTATTTGAAACAACCGGAAAAATGCCGTCCTTGCGCGAGGTGGGGGAGATCCTTCAGAACTACATCAACACCAACCGCATCACGACACCCGAAAAAAGCCGGTATGAAGTAGGTAACACAAGCATGAGAGCGGACGAACTTCAATTCTACTTGAGCCAGCTACAACCCTACAAGGGCAATTATCTCCAGAAAAGAGGTATCCTGAAAGAAAGCATTGAAAGCCGGTTCTTCAAAGACACTTTCTTTATCCGTGAGGTAAAGAACAAAGGGAGTGTTTACCGCAACGTGTGCATCAAGATGTACAATGAAAACGGTGTGCAAGCCATTTCTCAACGAAATGAAACATTCAAAGGGATTATCGGTGGCAAGTTCGACTGTCTGGCGACCAGCAACCATGACAAAAGCCGCCCGATAGACATTCTCTACATTGGGGAGTCATTTATAGACTGTATCTCCCACTATCAATTACGCCATTCCGGAAACGACCTCAATCTTTGTATATGTATCTACGGAAGGGACATTCACGGAAGGACAAATGAGGCTATTACGCCTGATTCTTGACAAGAACCAGGTAAAGGAGCTCCGGAGCATCTTTGACAACGACAAACAAGGGCACAAGTACACTCTATGGCTGCATCGTTACTTTCATGGCGATACGACTGATGTCGAGAGCTGAGTAACGATGAACTCCGCAACAAGGTACGGAAACTGAAGAACGTCGAACTTTCGGAAAACAAGGATTGGAACGATGATCTGAAAATCTCGTGTGGCATCTGTTCCTCCACGGAGGACGGCCAGTAACCTCATAGATTTGCTCCATCACATAATACGACAACCTATAAAATCAGATCAATATGAATATCAAGCATTTATTTTTTTGTATGCTGCTCATTGCCTTTTCCTCATGCAGCAAACCCGGCTATGAGAAGGCCATTGCGGAATGGGTTCAGACAGATTCTCACGGCACCTGGACGGATTTAAAGTTCGAACTACTGGAAGTGTTGGAAACAGAAGACGTCACCGTATCGGACAGCCTGTGCTACCTGAACAACAAAAGCGCACAATTATCCGCTGTCATACAGAAAGCGGAAAGTCCCCGTGCCTTATTCAAACCGTCCTTTTCCGCCTATATGGAAGCCGAAAAAAGCCTGAAAGCAACGGATGCCATGAAAGCCATGTACCTGCACCGTGACAGTACGGAAGTTATCGGCAAGATATTAAAATGCAGGTATGCCATCGTCCAGCCACACTCAGGGGTGCAGCAGAAAAAGACGGCTTCTTTCCTATTGTCCCCCGACATGGAAAAATGTATCGGCAAACTAAAGCGACAAGCAAATAATCCGAGCGTAACGATGTTGTAGCGACAACGTTTTTTGGGGTTCTTTTTTTGGGCGTCTTCCAAAAAAGAACTCCCACACATTTAGATGTGTGGGCTATTCATTACACTACCATCCTTTCCCTTATCAACGGTATATTATCCCGTACCAAATTCAGAATCCGGTCATGATAGGCTGATAATTGGTTAGACTTTCCACGACACTGGCACACCTCCATCCTGCTAAGTGAAAACTCCACCGTTTCCATGCGCCTTCCATCCACCGTTGCCGACATTATCAACGAATCTTCTCTCTTATAATAGGCGTTGCTGAATACACAATGATGCAGCAACTTTCCCTCTTTGTAAAAGTCCGAAAGGCTTTCCAATACCCGAACCATAATATTTCCATCCGCAAACGAAAGATTAAAGAAACGTGATTTGGCAGCAATATAGTCTTTTTCATCCTTTTCAGAATATTTTTTCTTACATTTCCCCATCACCCAATCATGCGCTTCTTCTACATTCAACGGACACAAATAATGAGGATTTCTCGCATCCAATTTATTTTCTATCAGCATATCCACATAGTCCAGCCACAAGTCCGCATCATGTATCACATAGTCATGTCTTAAACAGATTTTTTACATACGTCCAATACTTATCTATACCGTATTTTCTCTCTAAAAATCTCAAGAACAAATTCATTTGCCCTGCCTTATATAATATCTCCATCCGATTATCAGTTAATAATGTCATAAAGAAGGAACTCGGACAAATATCATAAAAGGCACCCTTAAATCCATTCCTCGTAAGTTCGGGTATCACTTTCATTCTCGGATAGATAACTGCCGGGCAAATATCATAAATACGGTCATGATGCACATTCCGCTTACGCAATTCCAAAGAACTTCCATATATCCATGCATCGTAATAAAATATAGACATGCCCCGCAGCAAAGACAGCGTTTCTGTCTTGCCCTCTTTATTCATCCAACACTGTACCGCCTCAATTATAAAGTAATTAGCCGGAGACCCTTTTTTCAGCCGGCAGTCCACCATAAAAAACGGATAACTTGATATTGCTTGTATGTAGTAATCACACAAAATATTCTTTATATACAGCCGTCCTTTTCCTGCTATTCTCCAATTTCAGGTTCATACCGCAATGAGGACATTTACAGTTTTTCTTATCTTCTTATCCCGCCATGTATGCCCACAATCCAAACAAAAGCAATTCCCTTTTGCATCACGCTTGAAATAATGCACAAAGCAATGTTTATAGGCATAACGCTTTTGAGCCTCTGAAACGGGAGCTAACTTCCTGCTCCCATTCACGATTTCCATTTGTAATTTTGTCTTGGGTCTCATATCAAAAAAGAGTTAACTGGGTTTGTACTTCGGTGTTGTTCTCACGTTTAGCTTGTTGACGCTTCTTCAACTTTGCCAATTCTTCCTCCTGCAATTTTTTGATAGCAGCCTCACGAGCCGCTTTCTTTTCTTCCTCTGACAATTCAACATGATGATTTACGACTACATTACATTTCAATGGCTACCCACCTCAATATTATCTTCCTGATAATAGTGCAACGCCATACCAAAAATTTCATCATCACTAAAACCACAGCAACCGCTTTTCTTCACTTGGTTTAAAATATAGGTAATGCAATTATCTATATTCTTTGTAGGTTTTTGATAGACTGGAGCAAACAGACTATCCACCGCTGCCATATTATCAAGGTATGCCTTGATGGTACTTTTTAAATTGTTCTGACACTTTCATAGTATATCATTTTTAGATTTCATTTCACAATAAGCCAATTTCACGAGAAACAAGGAGAATAGGCAAATAAGAGCCAACAACGTAACCGACACAACCTTTATCGGACTTGGCGTTATTACCGCTCCGACAAACATAGCCACTGCACAAAGAGCGATGATGACCGAAAAAACAAATTGAATGATTTGCATATACTTCTGCTACTTAGTTTGTTAAACTTCTAATTTTATGCTTCAGTCTAAGATTTAAAGATCCTTTTTTTAAAACCCCTTTTACCGGGTGATTGCCTTTTCCTTTCTTGCCGACTTTTTTTTTA
>ENA-OQJS01000088-OQJS01000088.1-human-gut-metagenome-genome-assembly--contig:-NODE-88-length-18041-cov-1.675059_pt1 | contig 18041 bp, 14 predicted proteins | sample MGYA00242598_ERZ504764 | MGnify/ENA primary metagenome ERZ504764 (study PRJEB26092, sample SAMD00036368) | human gut metagenome | host: Homo sapiens | study: EMG produced TPA metagenomics assembly of...
TTTGAACATTTATTTGCGTTGGTTTTGGGATTCACGCCAAGATCCCGCAAGTTATTGACAAACTTTTCAAAGAACTCATTTTATTTACTGCCAGAGCCGCTTAGGCTTGGCGAATTTTTAACGAACTATTGCTGTAATATATGTATTATAAAAATTTTATTATTCTGGTATTACAAAATTGATATTATTTGGTCGCAGAGACCTATAAAATCGTACGATTTATCGGGAAAATTGTATATGTGTACATTTTTACGTGGTGATTTTTCTCGTGATAGAAGAGTTGGACATTTGCTATCCGATAAAATATATTATGCACGAAAAGAATAATATTTAACTATAATTTATTCAGTGTCTGAATTAATTTTATAGATAATGCTTCATTCAAAAAAGAACAAAGACAGGGTACTCTTTTATGTAACCCTTTCCTTTAAAGCTTTCTACTTCTTTTTAGTAAACCACAATAACTATAAATGTCAAATAATACATATATTATCATGTTGTTTTTAAAAAACATGCAGTTATTTGCCTGATCTTTTGTACAAAGATATCAAGGTTTGTACTAAAAATAATTTTTTCTGAACAAATGTTGGAGGTAATTTCACGTTGTTTAAAGCGAAAGAACAACAAAACTCCCCTTTACATTCTTCACGTTTTTCCTTTTGTTCTTTAAACGTCTGAATGTAAAGGGGAGTTGAACTATCTTAATTCCTGAATTAATTAAACCTTAACTAGTTTATATTTCGGAACCAATATTTTCATGATTATCCATCCAATCAGATAAGCTACTGCGCATATACTGAAGATGATGAAGTAGCCGGCTGCTTTACCTTCAAAGCCCATAAACACCATATTGGTTTCGGCTGCATAGTCGAACAGTCGTCCTGAGCCCATGTTGATAAAGAATGAACCGATACCTCCTGCCATACCACCGATTCCGATGATGGTAGCAATAGTGCTCTTTGGGAACATATCACCTACTACAGAATAGATATTAGCCGACCATGACTGATGGGCTGCACCTGCAATACCTATAATAATAATCGGATACCAATATGAATAATTTCCTAATGGTTGAGCAAATAGAGCTAACAACGGGAATAAAGCAAAGATAAACATCGCTTGCATACGTGCTACATATGGGTTCTTGCCTGTTTTATTGATGATAATGGTTGGCAATTTTCCTCCGTATATAGAAAGCATTGTGATGGCATATAGTACAAAGATAAGCATCTGAGCGGTAGCAGTATCAGAAGAGAAACCGTACACGTCTGAGATATAAGCAGGTGTCCAGAATAAGTAGAACCACCATACACCATCTGTCATGAACTTACCGAAGAATACAGCCCATGTCTGAGGGAATTTAAAACACTGGAGGAAAGAAATTTTCTGATTGTCAAAATCACTGTTTGTAGTCTGTGAGTCTGAGCTTTTTGCTTCTTGCTCATTGTTGTCTTGCTCAATATATGCTAATTCAGCTGCGTTTACATGTGGATTAGCATTTGGTTTCTTATATAGGAACATCCATAATCCCATCCAAACAAAACCTAAAGCACCGATTACAACAAATGCCATTTCCCAACCGTTTCCTACACCTATACTTTGGAAATAACGTGCCAAAGGAGGAATACTTACGGGAGCTATCAATGCTCCAATGGTAGAACCGGCATTGAATATCGAAGTAGAGAAAGCACGGTCTTTTTTAGGGAAATATTCTGCTGTTACTTTTATGGCTGCGGGGAAGTTACCTGCTTCACCTGCTCCTAAAACAATACGTGCTGCAATAAAATAGTATACACTGGTGATTGCGATAGTTGATGCTACGGCTCCTGTGGCAGAAAGCATTTCTGTTGCATTGTGAATACCTAAGGTTACCTCAGTTGCCCAGCCGCATAATGCGTGGAGGCAGGCTCCTGCTGACCAAATGAAAATAGACCAGAGATATCCTTTTTTGGTACCCATCCAGTCGATAAAACGTCCGGCAAAAAGATTTGCTATGGCATAGACAATTGAAAATATAGCTGTGATATCTCCATAGTTGGAGTCTGTCCAGTGAAATTCTGGTGCGATAAAATCTTTCCAGGTTAGAGAAAGAACCTGTCGGTCAAGATAGTTTACTGTAGTTGCAAAAAATAACATTCCACAAATAACCCATCTGAAGTTTGTCATTTTTTCATCTGCTTTTCGAAATGTATTCATGATATAAAGTTTAATAATGTTTTTCTATGGGTTTTGGCTCTACTGAAAGTGTTTCTTTGTGTTCCTAAAAATTTGCCTGCCCAATTTAAATTTGTTTGTCAAAAAACTATCATTCTAAATGTGTGGTATGTAATTTGAGTTATGTAAATGGTTAAGAACCACAACATTTAGAATGATAAATAGATGATTATATGAAAACTGGATTATTTCATTTCTGTGTATGAGATTTTATCCATATCTCCATAGTCGAGATTTTCTCCGGCCATTCCCCAGATAAACATATAGTTGCTTGTTCCGGCAGCTGCATGAATAGACCATTCCGGCGACATAATAGCCTGTTCGTTGGCCAGCCATACCAGTCTTTCTTCCTGAGGTTCTCCCATCAGGTGACAGATCATGTTGCCCGGAGTCAGGTTAAAATAAAAATATGCTTCTATACGGCGTGAGTGGGTATGTGCAGGCATTGTATTCCATACGCTTCCCGGCTTCAGCTCTGTCAATCCCATCTGTAACTGGCAAGGACCTTCTTCCAGAACGTTGCTTACGATCAGCTGGTTGATTACACGGTCATTACTTTCTTCCATTTTACCAGCTGCAAATGAATTAGCCTTCAGGGAACCTTTGCGTCCGTCAAGTGTGACAAGCTGTGTCTTGTAAGCCTTGTGAGCAATGGCTGAATTCAAATAGAATTTTGCCGGTTTTGATGCATCTTTGCTTTTAAAGGTAACTTTCTGATTGCCTCTTCCTACATAAAGAGCTTCCTTGAAATTGAGCGCATATTCTTTGCCGTCCACTGTTACGATACCTTCTCCTCCGATATTGATAATTCCCAGCTCACGGTTGAACAGGAAATAAGGAGCTTTCAGCTGATCGATTGTATCCAGTGTCAGTTCTTTGTTTACAGGAACTGCACCTCCAAAGATGAACCGGTCGTACATAGAATAGGTAAGATTGATTTCATCAGCGACCATGACCTTTTCCATCATGAAGCTGCTGCGCAATCTTTGTGTGTCGTATGTTTTCACGTCCTGCGGGTTACATGCAACCTGCATCTGTACGCTGGAAATCTGGGCGTTTGCGCTAACGGCTGCTGCGCCAAACATCATTGCAAGAGCTAACTTTTTCATAATTTTCTTGATTTTATATTGTTTTATATTGATTCTTTTGACTTATCCCTGTCGGCTTTCCTTAATAATCCGTCTTCTGTTGAAAATGGCAAGTGCCAGTGTACAGATTACCAGAACAGCTGAACCGACGATTTTAAAGTTATATACCAGATGGAAAATGATCCATGAGAACAAGCTTGAAGCGAAGTCGAGTGCTCCTCCTGGAATCCTTCGGGTATTTTCACTGCCGAATCTCCGGTCTTGGCAAAGACATCCTGAGCAGCCTGTGTAAAGAACGGCGCAAGATCGGTTACAAAGTAAAGTCCCACGATCAGTGCAACCAGTCCGATAATGAAGGTTTTCAGTACGTTGCCTTTTGTAACAGGCAGGACAGCAGGGAACAGATAGAACATACCTGCAAGTGATGCCAGCGGAAGGAACTGGTTACCCGGCAGGACAACAGAAAGGAACAGTGTTACCGGAATCAGCAGCAGTGAGACTACCAGTGTAGTAGGATGTCCGATAACCAGTGCCGGACTCATACCGATGTTCAGCCCTGCCGCATTCTTGAACTTGCGTGCAATGAGCTCACGGGTTGCATCCGAAATAGGACGTAATCCCTCAATGAACAGCGAAGTGATACGTGGAATAAGTTCCATTACAGCTCCCATCTTGATACCGAGTCCCAGAATGGAAGGGATATTGTTTACAAGTTCCTGAGTGTTTTCACATGCAAGTGCTCCGATACCACATCCTACAATGACTCCCAAGAATAGCGGTTCGCCCATGATACCGAATTTCTTTTTCATGCCTTCCGCATCAATGTTCAGTTTTTCGAATCCCGGGATTTTGTCGAGAGCCTTGTTTATCACTACGGCAAACGGAACAAAACCCTGACAGAAAGGTTGGGGAATGGATATTCCGTCCATTTTTTCATAATATGTCTGAAACTGTTTACTTGTCAGGTCTGCCATGATCAGGGTAATGATATAGCATATGATTGCAGCGAAGAATCCCCACCATATATTGTCTGACGCAAAATATACAACAGCTCCGATGAAGCAAAGTGCCAGTAGTTCCACAGGTCGATGTTTACTGTCTTTGTAGTTTTGGTCAGAAGCATAACGATGTTTACGGCCAGACATACGGGAATGATGAAAGCTCCCACAGATGTATTGTATGCGACCGATGCGGCAGCCGGCCATCCCATGTCGAAAATGCCAAGGCTCAGTCCGTAGATTTCGGTTACTTTTTTCAGGGGATCTCCCAGACTGCTTGTGAGCAATGCCGTCACGACAGACAGCCCTACGAATCCCACTCCCACAAGGAGTCCGCTCTTTAACGCCTTTCCGAATTTAATTCCGATGCATACTCCCAAAATGGTAAAAATAATAGGCATCATCACCGCTGCTCCCAGACCGATGATATAGCTAAAAACTTGTTCCATAATTTGCTTTTGTCTTTCTGTGAATCGTGATATTAGGTTTAATTATAAATTTAAATTGCACCAAAAATACGTTCTTTTCTTTTAATTTGCAACGGAAATATGATTTAATTCAAAACTTTATTGAAATAAACAAATATTTCCCGTTATCGTACACGATTATTGTAAGGATGTGAATAATAAATCTACCTTTAAGCACAGAAAATCCACATACGGATTCGTGCTTTTGGCTATATTTGTATTTATAAAAGTAATTATCGAATCATGAAAAACAGAAGTATTTTATTAGGGTGTTTGGGAGCTATGCTTTGTATTACAAGTATGGCTCAGACTACAGAAGATTTTCCAAAAAAACAGAAACCTTGGTCTGTACGAATGGCCGAATCGGAAATGGTACGTAATCCAGAATCTTGGCAAGTAGATTTTCAGCCTTCTTTAAAATGGGATTATTGCCATGGATTAGAATTGGGGGCTATGATGGATGTGTATGATCGATATGGCGATTCGAAATTTTATGATTATGCGCTGGCGTATGCAGATACAATGGTAAATGAGGATGGGACGATAAAGAAATATAAGTTGACAGATTATAGCTTAGACCGTATAAATTCGGGGAAAATGCTTTTCCGGATTTATGAGCAGACTAAGGATGAAAAATATAAAAAGGCTTTAAATCTGTTGAGAATGCAGTTTGATGGTCAGCCTCGTAATGAAGATGGCGGTTTTTGGCATAAAAAAGTTTATCCTAATCAAATGTGGCTGGATGGGCTTTATATGGGGACGCCGTTTCTTGCTGAATATGCTTATCGAAATAATGATCCGCATGCCTATCAGGAAGTGATAAATCAGATAAAGATTGTTGCACGTCACACCTATGATCCGTCAAATGGACTGTTCCGTCATGCATGTGATGTAAGCAAGCGAGAAAAATGGGCAGATAAAACAACCGGTCAGTCACAACATTGCTGGGGACGTGCTTTAGGGTGGTATACAATGGCTATAGTTGATAATCTTGATTTTATACCTTTGCATGAGCCGGGACGTGATTCTGTATTGGTTATTTTGAATCAGATAGCAAAGACTCTGAAAAAGTATCAGAGTCCGGAAGGTTTGTGGTATCAGGTTATGGATAAAAGTGGAGAGCCTGGAAACTATCTGGAGTCTTCATGCTCCAGCATGTTCGTTTATTCTCTGTTTAAGGCCGTTCGTAAGGGATATATACCTTCATCATATTTTGCTGTAGCCCGTAAAGGCTATGAGGGTATTTTGAATGAGTTTATAAAAGTTGATGAGAATGGTCTTGTTTCCATCACAAAGGCATGTGCTGTTGCTGGATTAGGGGGAAAGAATTACAGAATGGGAGATTATTCTTATTATATAAATGAACTTGTACGTGATAATGACCCGAAAGCTGTGGGACCTTTTATTTTGGCCAGCTTGGAATGGGAAGGATTGCCTAAGGAAAAACGACGTTTCGCTGAGCTAGGGAGCTGGTTGTTGCTCAAGATAAGACAGGCGATTATTCTACGATAGCAGAGGCTTTGGAGAGTGTTCGTGCTTTTATGGATTTTGATGTAAAGATATATGTAAAAAAGGGTACGTATAAAGAAAAATTGATTATTCCTTCATGGCTGCAAAATGTTGAAATCATAGGAGAGGATGTGCAAAATACGATTATAACTAATGCAGATCATGCCAATATGAATAATATGGGTACCTTCCGTACATATACAGTCAAAGTAGAAGGAAACCATATAACTTTTCGGAATATAACGATAGAAAACAATGCGCCTAAATTAGGTCAGGCTGTAGCTTTACATACAGAAGGAGATTGTCTGCGTTTTATTAACTGCCGTTTCTTGGGTAATCAGGATACTGTCTATACAGGAGTTGCAGGTACTCGACTTTATTTTGAAGATTGTTATATCGAAGGAACGACCGATTTCATATTTGGACCGTCAACTGCATGGTTTGAGAATTGTACGATACACAGTAAGGCAAATTCTTATGTTACAGCTGCATCGACTCCTGAAAATATCAAGTATGGATATATCTTTAATAACTGTAAGTTAACAGCAGAAGAGGGAGTTGATAAAGTTTATTTAGGAAGACCATGGCGCCCGTACGCTTATACTTTATTTATGAATTGTGAATTAGGAAAGCATATAGTAAAAGCTGGTTGGGATAATTGGAGAAATCCTAAAAACGAAAAGACAGCTCGTTATGCAGAGTATAAGAACACGGGAGAAGGAGCTGATATAAGCCAGCGTGTAAGTTGGGCACGGCAATTATCTGATAAAGATGTTAAGATGCTGGTGAAATCTGAGTTCTATACTTTCTCGAATACATGGGATTTGTACTAATAGAACAATTTTTACGTTTTTAAAATCAAAATTTATACATAAAAATGTGTGTTAAAGAGATATTTGCAAACTAATTTTTAATATTATCTTTAAACGCATTTTTTATGTATTATCAACAGAGAATAAGGAACGTTGTTTCTTTGCTCATCATGAGCATGCTTTGTCTTGCATCTTTTGCTCAGGGATTGCAGGTACAAGGTATTGTAAAGGACAAAAACGGTGAACCAATGATTGGTGTCAACGTTGTAGTGAAAGGTACTACTAATGGTACTATAACTGGTATAGATGGTGATTTCTCACTTAGCGGAGTGAAAAAGTCTGATGTCATTGCTTTTACTTACATTGGTTTTAAGAACAAGGAAGTAAAGTATGAAGGACAAAAACAACTGAATGTAATCTTGGAAGAAGATACAGAAACATTGGAAGAAGTTGTAGTTATCGGTTATGGTACGGTTAACAAGCGCGATTTGACAGGTTCTGTTGCCTCTGTCAGTGCTGAAGATATCGCTGCTGTTCCTGTTTCTAGTGCAACTGAAGCTTTGACTGGTAAATTGGCAGGTGTAAACATTACAACAACCGAAGGTTCACCTGATGCAGATGTGAAGATTCGTGTTCGTGGTGGTGGTTCTTTGTCTCAGGATAACTCTCCTTTATATATTGTTGATGGATTCCCTGTTTCAAGTATTAGTGATATTGCTCCATCTGAAATTCAAAGTATCGATGTTTTAAAGGATGCGTCTTCTACAGCAATTTATGGTGCTCGTGGTGCTAATGGTGTTATTATTGTAACTACTAAGAGTGGAACAGAAGGCAAAACCCAAGTTGATTTTGGTGCTTCTTTTGGTCTTAAGAAAGTTACAAAGTTGACAAAAAGTACTTAGTCCTTATGATTATGTTGCTTATCAGCATGAATTAGGTTCTACTGATTATGGAACTATTCTGATATGGATATCTGGAAGTCAGTTGAAGGATACGATTATCAGGATGATATTTTCGGACGTACCGGAAATCAGGCTCAGTATAATGTGAATGTAAGCGGTGGTAGCAAGCAGGTAAAATATAATGTAAGCTACGCTCATAATGATGAAAAGAGTATCATGTTGGGCTCTGGCTTCAATAAGAATAACATTAATGCTAAAATTAATGCAGAATTGAGTCAGTGGATGACATTGGACTTTAATGCTCGTATGAGCTACACTACTGTAGATGGTTTGAGTGGTGGTGCAGATACAAATGAATCGAGTGCAGCTAACTCAATTGTTGCGAATGCAGCTCGTTTCCGCCCTGTTGATCCTTTGACTTCAAACAGTGATGATGAAGAAAATAATACGTCTTCTCAGAAGAATCCGTTAGAACGTTTGCTTGCAACTTATAAAAAGAGAAATACATTTAATCAAAATTATAATGTTGGATTAAACTGGAAACCATTCAAGAACTGGACATTCCGTTCTGAATTTGGTTATGGCTGGAAGTATGATAATACAGATCAGGTTTGGGCTAGTGATGCTGTTCAGAATTCTAAATTGGGTTATAATGGACAACCACAGTCTGTTTTGACTCGTGATATCACTAAAAATTGGCGTAATGCTAATACCTTGACTTATGATAATAAGAAATTGTTTGACGGACGTGATAAACTGAATGTATTGCTGGGACATGAAGTAAGCAGCAGCCAGGAAACATCACTCGAGAATACTTCTGTTGCATTTCCTGGCACTATGACTATCGACGAAGTCTTGGCTAACATGGGAGCTGGTACAGCTTTGCCTACTCAGACAACAATTTCGGCTAAAGATAAATATGTTGTCTTTCTTTGGACGAGTAAACTATACTTTAATGGATAAATATCTGTTAACGGTAACGGTACGTGCCGATGGTTCTAGTAAGTTTGCAAAAGGTAATCAGTGGGGAGTATTCCCTTCTGCTGCTTTGGCATGGCGTTTGTCTGATGAAGCATTCATGAAAGGCACTCAGGACTGGTTATCTAACCTGAAAGTTCGTTTAAGCTATGGTACAGCCGGTAATAACCGTATCAGTTCTGGCTTAATGTATACTACTTATACAATGGCTGGTAATACAGGTAAAGCTCCTTTCTTTGATGAAACTCGTGGAGCTATGCTGGAACATGGTTCTAACCTGTATAATCCAAACTTGAAATGGGAAACAACTATTACTCGTAACATCGGTTTCGACTATGGTTTCTTCAATAACCGCTTATCTGGATCGTTGGATTTTTATTGGAATACAACAAAAGATTTGTTGATGAAAACAGAGATTCCGTCGAATACCGGTTATAGCTACCAGTATCAGAACTTTGGTAAAACTTCTAATAAAGGTGTTGAATTGACATTAAATGCTGTATTGGCTGATAAGGCAAAGTGGGGATTGAACTTCAACTTTAATATTTCTTATAACCGTAACCGCATTGATGAACTGAGTACAGAAAATCCATGGCAGAGCAGTAACTGGTCGGGTAGTACTATTGCAAAATATGAAGACTATCGTGTAGAAGAGGGTGGTCGCTTAGGTGAGATCTGGGGATATAAAACAAACGGTTTCTATACAGCATACGATCCGGTGACAAATCCAAATGGTGAATTGTTTTGAATGGTACTTCATGGGAATTGCGTGAAGGCATTAAAGATAATAGCTATTCTATGGCCGGTGGTAAGCCTTATCCTGGACAGTTGAAATATGAATGTGATGAAAACGGTAATCCTATTAAACAGAAATTGGGAAATACAGTTGCTCCGTTAACAGGTGGATTTGGTTTTGATGGATTTATTGGAAACTTTGATTTCAATATTTTCTTTAACTATTCTGTCGGAAATCAGATTGTGAACGGTACTAAATTAGCTAATTCATTCTGTGCAGGTTCTGCAAAGGGATATAACTTGGTTAATGATTTTGCTTTGGATAACCGCTATACTTGGATTGATCCTGAAACTGGTCTGAATTTGGGTAAGCCAAGTAGTTCAACAGTTGATTACTATGGTGGTGCCGAAGGATTGATTGCACGATTGAATGCTCTCAATACAGGAGCTAATATTTATAATCCTGCTGCTGTAACAGCAATGTATTTGAATGATTATGCAGTAGAAGATGCCTCTTTCTTGAGAGTCAATAATATTACTATCGGATATACATTCCCGAAGGCTTGGGTTAAGAAAGCTTTTATGCAGAATGTGCGTATTTATGTAACAGGTTATAATCTTTATTGTTTGACTAGCTATTCAGGTCCAGACCCAGAAGTAGATACAAGCAGTAAAAAGAATGCAATGACTCCGGGTATTGATTATGCAGCTTATCCGAAGAGCCGTTCATTTGTAGCCGGTATTAATGTAACATTCTAAATTCTAATATGATATTATTTATGAAAAATATAATTAAGTTATTAGCTTTAGCTGCGGGAGTTGCTGGTATGAGTTCTTGTTCTGATTTTCTGGAACAGACAGCTCCTTCCGAACTAAATGACAACACTGTATATAATTCTACTTATTATACAGGATTGCGTGTGAATAAAATTTATGGTGGATTGGCACAAGATCAGACTTATTCACAGTATATTCCTATTATTTGGGGGTTAAACTCAGATTGTGAATTAGTCGATGGTTTGGGTGCTGATGCCGACAATACAACCAGTGAGCGTGGTAATATGAACTATAATGCCAGCCGTCTTGGGGTAACTTAGCAAAACTTTGGGATGCTATGTATGGTATTATAGAAGATGCAAACTTAACATTGGAGGGTATTAACTCTAGTTCATTGCTTACTTCTGGTGGATCAGAACAGAAAACAATGGAACGCTATAAAGGAGAAACTTTAGCTCTGCGTGCCATGATTTATTTTGATTTGGTTCGTTTCTTTGGTGATGTGCCACTGAAGTTAGAACCTTCACAGGCTGATTTAAGTAATGCTTATTTGCATAAGACAGACCGCGATGTTATTTTGGATACTTTAATGGTCGATTTAAAGAATGCTGTAGAGTTACTGCCTTGGGCAGATGAGGTATCGGGTTATACTACAGAGCATGCGACAAAGGGATATGCACATGCTTTGTTGGCGAATATCGCAATGACTCGTGCTGGATGGGTGATTCGTGAACAAGCAAAGGACGGATATGAAACTGCAGACTATACTGACCCTACTTATCCTACTCAGCGTCCGGATGCTGCAACTCGTACCAAACTTTATGAACTGGCTCTATCACATTTAAGTGCTATTATAACTAATGGTACTCATAAATTGAATCCGTCTGTAGAAAATCAATGGTATTTGATTAACCAGCGTGAACTGGATAAGAACTACCATGAGAATATATTTGAGATGCCGATGGGACTTGGTGTTAGCAGTGAGTTAGGATATACCGTTGGTGTACGTGTTAACGGTGCTACCACTGAATATGGTGTAAAAGGTAATTCATCTGGTAAGATGAAATTGACAGCTCCATTCTTTTATTCATTCGATAAGAAAGACTTGCGCCGTGATATAACTTGTGCACAGGTACAGTTAGGTGCAGAAAATGGTGTAACGAAAGAATCGATGTTGGGTAATGCACCATTTGGAATTTATGTTGGAAAATGGGATGTACGTAAGATGAATGAAGAATGGCGTCAGGCTGCTATTGCTACAGGAAATGCTAAGTGGATGTCTGGTATTAATGTAGTGAAGGCACGTTATCCTCAGGTTTTGTTGTGGTACGCTGAAGTTATGAATGAGTTGGCCGGTCCTGATGGTGATTATGAAGGATCAGCAGGATTGACTGCTCGTCAGGCATTAGCTATGGTACATACACGTGCTTTTGCTGATGCAGACAAGGCTGATGCTGAGAAATATATTGAAGCTATACCAGCTACTAAAGAAGCAATGTTTGATGCTATTGTTGATGAAAATGCATGGGAGTTGGCTGGAGAAGGATTCCGTAAATTTGATTTGATTCGTTGGAATCTGTTGGCTGAAAAGATTCAGGAATTTAAGGATACTTATTATGATGAACTGATGAATGAATCTAATCCTAATTATTATCCGGAAAAGGTTTATTTCAACTATACAGATGAAACCAAAACTAAGATTGATATGTCGAGTGTTACTTGGTATGGTTTGCCAGAAGGAAAAGAATCATCTGACTATGATGATAATAAGTCATTCTATGGCGCTGAAAGAGAAGACTCTAAGCAGACACAATTACAAACTAACTGGCCTTCTATCTCAAGTGGCTTAGTTGGAGATAATGTACAGGTTAAGAACCGTTATTTATTGCCTATTGGTTCTACTACTATTTCGGCTGCAAATGGTTATATCCATAACTCTTATGGATATTCAGATTAATTTAAATAATAAAATAGACATAAAGATATGAAGATGTTTAAATATATCATAGGTTCTGGAGCTTTTATGCTCCTGGCCTCTATCATCGGAACTGCATGTACTGATGGTAATGATTGGGATGTAGACAGCGCTCATGATCGTTTGTTCAGTGTGACTGCTTCAAAAATTTCTATTTCTGCACAACCGACATCTGCTGAGATTTCGTGGGGAACAGTTCCCGATGCAGAATATTATGTAATAGAATATAGTACAGATTCTTTGTATGATGAAATAGAGATTGGTGGTACGCAGCATTCTGTTGTTTTAGGTGAAGATAAATCTATCGTTGAAACTCCTTATGTTATTACTGGCTTACAAGGTGAAACAAAGTATTTTCTGCGAATGAAATCAATGTCTTCGGTAAAGGCTGATTCAAAATGGACTTATTTGGAAAAATATTCTTTTAAAACAAGCGCTGAACAGATTTTGAATGAGGTTGCTTCTATTACAGGTGAAAGTGCTGTACTTTCTTGGACTGAAGGCGCTGAGGTTACTTCGCTGAAGTTGGCTGAAGCAAAAGATGATGTCGAAGAGGTAGATACAACATATATCGAACTGGATGCTGCTGCAGTAGCTGCTTCATCATATACTCTTACAGGACTAACTCCTAAAACAAAATATTCTGTATCTATTTATAATGGTGACGTAAAACGTGGTACAAGAACCTTTACTACTACCGAATCATATCCAGCTGGCTATGATATTGTAAATGTTTCTGATGCAGATATGTTGAATGATATATTTACAAATCCAGCCAATTACATACAGGATAATGGAGGTAATGTCGTATTGGTATTTGCTAATGGTTCTACTACAGATTATATGGGTGAAAGTATGGAACTGACTATCCCTGCTGATTTCAAATCTGTTATTTTCTGGGGTGAATCAGGTGATACAAAACCAGTCTTTATGCCTAAAGGACTTTCTATGGCAGGTAGCATGATTTGATTCGCTTCTATAATCTTGACTTGCAGAATACAAGCAGTGCAAATGATTATATTGTGAACTTTAATGTAGAAGGTACTGTTGGTGAGATATTAATCGACAATTGTAATATTAGTAAGACTCGTGGTGTAGTTCGCGTTCAGAGCGACGGAGCAAAGGGTTCTATAGGTTCTATTAATATTGATAACTGTGTATTGACAGATATTGGTTCGTATGGTGTATTGCAGACAAAAGTTTCTGGATTTACTCTTAATTCAGTAAGTTTGTCTAACTCTACAGTGAATACGCTTAGTGCTGGTGGAGTATTGGTTACTCAGCAGGATAATGTTCATATCTCTATTGATGCTTGTACATTCTATAATTGTGTTGCTACTGGCAAATCATTTATTGATATAAATAAAATGTCGAATGTAACTGTTGATGTAAAGAATACAATTATTGGTCAGTTGTATAGTTATACAGCAGAGTCAACCATTAAGGCAACTAGTGTGAAAGGCATTGCTACTACAACCAACCTCTTTACAACTACCGATTGCCCGTATAACAGTGGATATGAGTGGGGAGAAATTCTGAGTGTATCTTCAACAGAATTATTTGTAAATCCTGCAGAAGGTGATTTCCATATACAGTCGGCTAGCCAAAGCAGTGTTGCTGGTGCTGGTGATCCACGTTGGAATGAATAAAACTCACTTTGAGAATGTAAAATAGTTAATAGACAAGTCCATAGACAGGGGATTCCTCTGTATGTGGACTTGTGTTTTATTTAGTTTGATATTTAGAACCTGAAAATCTACTATAGAAAGATGAATACTGTTGAATCCATGAAAAAATTGTGGCTGATAAATACCATGTTAGTAATCTTGGGAATATCTGCTGTTCAGAACAGACTGAGCCACAAGCGAACGATGATAAAATACCAGAAGAGTCTTTACCTGTTTATCCTGCTCCCGATCGGACAACAATTCCGGCCTTTCCCGGAGCTGAAGGAGCTGGAAAGTTCACGACGGGGGGAGCTGAAGGTACCGTTTATGTGGTTACTTCCCTCAAAGATGATGGTTCTGAAGGAACATTACGTTGGGCTATTGAGAAATCCGGAAAGCGTACGGTTGTGTTTGCCGTGGGAGGAGTTATAGCTCTGACCAAACAGTTGGTTATAAAGAATGATGATATAACTATTGCCGGTCAGACAGCTCCAGGAGCAGGAATTTGTTTGAAGAATTATACACTGCGTGTCAATGCTAACAATGTTATCATTCGTTTTATCCGTTGTCGTATGGGAGATGAATGTAAAACGGAAGATGATTCGATGAATGGATATCAGTCGTCGTATCCTGGAAAGAAAAATATCATTATCGACCACTGTTCTATGAGTTGGAGTACAGACGAATGTGCTTCATTTTATGGAAATACAAATATGACAATGCAATGGTGTATTGTCAGCGAAAGTTTGACTAACTCTATTCATGTAAAGGGAGGCCACGGATATGGCGGTTTGTGGGGAGCAGTCCTGCAACATTCCATCATAATTTATTGGCTCATCACAGTAATCGTACTCCACGTTTGTGTGGCAGCCGTTATTCCAATCGGGCAGATATGGAGCAAGTCGATCTATGCAACAATGTTATTTATAACTGGTCGAGTGAGGGGGCTTATGGGGCACAAGGTGGTTCCTATAATATAATGAATAACTACTATAAACCCGGTCCGATAGCTGCATCCAAGAAAGTGCATTGCCGCTTCTTCACTGCTTATGTTGACGATGGCGCTAACAATCAGGCCGCAGGCGTATATGGTAAGTTTTATTTGTCGGGTAACTATATGGATACACGGAGCGATTTGTCGGAAAGTCAGTTGGCCGAAGTAGAAGCGGCAAATTCTGACAATACTTCATCTACAGCTTTTGTTGTGAAGAATAATGAGATTTCAGCTCAAAATATGCTGGTTGCAAAGCGTTTCGATATCCTTTCTGATTATTCTTTTATGCAGTCGGCTCAAGATGCATATGAAGATGTCCTGAAGTATGCCGGTGTATCTAACAAACGAGATCTCGTGGATACACGTATTGTAAATGAAACTCGTACTGGTACTTATTCACGAGAGGGATCTAATGGTAGTAGCTATGGTTTTATTGATACGCAGAATGATGCTGAAGGATGGGATGAATACGTTGAGGTACATTCTCCCGAAGTAGATTCCGATGGAGATGGTATGCCTGATATCTGGGAAGAACAGAACGGATTGAATCCGGCAGATAAATCAGATGCAGTAAAATATAACTTAAGTAAGGATTATACAAATCTGGAGATTTATATAAATAGTTTGGTTGAAGGTTTATATCCAACTTTAAAATAGAATGTATTGTATGAAAAAGATATTGACAGGTACACTTTGCGGCTTGCTATTGATGGGGCCGGTATCGTTACTGGCTCAGAGCTTGAAATCATATCCGGTACCTGATCGTTCTGAAGTTCCTGCATTTCCGGGTGCTGATGGAGCAGGAAAGTATACTACAGGTGGAGCTGGAGGTCAGGTGCTGATTGTAACATCTTTAAAAGATGACGGAACAGAAGGAACATTACGTTGGGCTATCCGTAAGAAAGGTCCTCGTACGATTGTTTTTGCCGTCAGTGGTATTATAGAACTTGAATCTCCGCTGAAGATAAGTAATGGCGATGTGACTATTGCCGGGCAGACAGCTCCGGGTGATGGTATCTGTTTGAAAAATTATACTTTTGGTATTCAGGCAGATAATGTTATTGTCCGTTTTATCCGTTCACGTATGGGAGCAGATATCAAGCAAAAGGGCGATGATGCGATGAACGGTTTTAAGAATCATCGTAATATTATCATCGACCATTGTTCCATGAGCTGGAGTACAGACGAGTGTGCTACCTTTTACGATAACAGTAATTTTACGCTTCAATGGTGTATTATTAGTGAGAGTCTGGCCAATTCCATACACGAGAAAGGAGCTCATGGATATGGAGGCATATGGGGAGGACAGGGAGCTTCATTCCATCATAATCTGTTGGCTCATCATACTAACCGTACTCCTCGTTTATGTGGCAGCCGCTATACAGGAAAGCCGGAAGAAGAAAAGGTAGAACTGTTTAATAATGTGATTTACAATTATGGTAGTGATGGAGCTTATGCCGGTGAAGGAGGAAGTTATAATTTCCTGAATAATTATTATAAACCTGGTCCTTATACTGCAACAAAATCCTCTTATAAACGTTTGTTCACTGCTTATCCGGATGATGGAAAAAATAATAATGTGAAGGGAGTACATGGAGTCTTTTATTTCAATGGAAACTATATTGATCCGACTTGTGCTAGTCTAAGCGAAAAGCAACGTCAGGCAATAATGAAAGTAAATAAGAATAATTCCGATGGTTTAGTTATCAAAAATGACTTTGCTCCACAAAGGGAATTATTGGTCGATACTTCCTTTAAGATAGCTGAGCATACTTCATTGCAGTCAACATGGGATGCTTTTGAATCTGTCTTGCAATTTGCCGGCGCTTCTTATAAAAGAGATTCTTATGATACAAGAATTGTAGCAGAAACCAGAAAGGGGAATTATACTTATCAAGCAGTCACGGTAGTACCAATGGGATGATTGATCAGCCTTCTGATGTCGGAGGATGGCCTGAATACCGGACAGAAAAAGCTCCGGTGGATACAGATAGAGATGGTATGCCGGATGACTGGGAAAAAGCGCATGGCTTAAATCCAAATGATGGATCCGATGCTAAAAACTATAATTTAAGTCCTGATTATACAAATCTGGAAATTTATTTGAATAGTTTAGTACAACATTTGTTTCCGGATTCGAAATAATGTTCTTTTTCAAATCTCCTGATTAAGTTACATTTTTGTTAAACCGTTCATTACAAGTTGTATCTTCCGAAGAAGATCATTTGGCGTAGAATACAAAATCAGCCAATTAATTCAGAATAACGAATTAATTGGCTGATTTTATATTATTAAGTTTATATCCTATAACTTACTTACCGCTGCATTTTTAATGCCTGATTTTGGGTGTCAGATTAAGATTATTTTTGTAAGAATGTTTCACGCATCGGAGAGAAGCAGTCAATTAATAATCCGGGTTCCAGACATTTACATCCATGTTTTACATCAGGCTCCATATAAAGCGCATCTCCTGCTGATACAACTTTTGTTTCACCATTGATAGTAAATTCAAATTTTCCGCTTGCAACATAGGTCACTTGAGTATGGTAATGAGTGTGGGCAGCCCCTACAGCTCCTTTCTCGAATTTAACTTTTACCATCATAACCTGACCGTTGTATCCCATAATTTGTCTGGTTACACCTTTATCACTGGTTTGTTCCCATTCTGTCTGGTTTTCGAACATGAATGGTTTGCTGCAAGTTTTGTTACAAGAAACCTTAGAATCCTTTTCTGTACTGTTGTTTGTGTTGGCTGCATTACAGGTTAACCCCAGTAATGAGAAGGCAAATATGCCTGAGAATAAAATTTTTTTTCATCATTGTGTTTTTTATATAGAACTGTCACAAATATAGTGATATTTGTTGCAAAAGAAAATTACTTTTCTTGACATAAATTCAGTATTCTGAATATTCTTAAATCTGTTA
>ENA-OQJS01000090-OQJS01000090.1-human-gut-metagenome-genome-assembly--contig:-NODE-90-length-17732-cov-3.578131_pt1 | contig 17732 bp, 19 predicted proteins | sample MGYA00242598_ERZ504764 | MGnify/ENA primary metagenome ERZ504764 (study PRJEB26092, sample SAMD00036368) | human gut metagenome | host: Homo sapiens | study: EMG produced TPA metagenomics assembly of...
TCTGGACAATATAGCACAGTACATTACAATAAATAGCTGTTCAAGGCTTATCAGGCAAGAATTAAATTTATATCTGCACAATTCATTATTCCCGCAATTACCAGAGTGACAAATAAAACTAAAAATCCACTCAAAGATTACCAAACCATAGCCTACTATTAGTTTAGATAAGATTAACCTAAATTTTGAAACCGGAACAGTCAATATATTTTTTAATGTAAAGTCGGTATATTCCCGGTTAATAGAATATCCAACTACCAATGTAAAAGTGAACGGAAGAAATAAACTAAAATGGTTCCAGATAACTCCCTCTGAAAGCCCCGCGTAACTAACAACGCTGTTGTTGGTTCCAGCTAATTGAAACGCCGCTAAAATAATTGAAAAAAGTACAGATACAATTCCAAGCCAGAGAATATTGTATCGTTTATATTTCAAGAACTCTGTTTTTATTAGTCGCACCATTTCTAAGCACCTCCTAAATTTCCTGCTTGCTTTTATAAATAATCGCAAGCATTAGTGAAGCAATAGCTGTTAATATCAAAATACCAATACATGCGGGAGAACTTAAAAACCAGTCGTCTAATCCGTATGTTGGTCCCGTAGTCATGTGAGGTAAAGCCCATCTAAAAACAGCCGACAGAGGGGATAATACGTTTGACATAGCAAAAACAATAGCAAAACTTGCGCTTGCATAAATAAACGATAGGATTATTGAAAAAATATATCCTTTTTTGCTAAGACATTCGATAGCGATAACAGGGAGTATGGAAACTGCCACCATAACGCCAATCAAGACTCCAAGCAATAGCCTGTAAAGAATATGGTCGGCACTACCTATTATCAATCCCCCTATTAAGGTTGCGGCATTTGTCGCAAGAGAATAAATAATGGAAAATATCAATATTGTAATTACTTTTGCAGTAATTAAGGCTGCTGTGGAAATAGGAATTGTGTTAATGTTCTTTTGGGTTCCATTCGTCTTTTCTGAAAAGAACAATATAGCTCCCAAAATTCCTAAAACCGTTGGTAATAATAAGAAATACCCAAACACTCCAATATTCAAATAAAGCCAGTCAAATCCTAAATTGCTTTTAGCTGCAAATGTAGTCATAGGAATAGGAAACAAAGCGGCTGCAAAGATAGTTAAAAATATAAATTTTTTCCGCTTTAATTTAAGAAATTCACAATAGACCAATTTAAGCAATTCCCTCGCCTCCCGTCACTCGCTTGAAGTAATCTTCAAGACTTTCTTCGCAGGTATGAGCTTCTGATACCTCCAATCCATTTTCCACAAAGGCAGTTACAATTTTTCCTACGGATAAGTCAAGGTTATGCAAGCGTAAGTTATGGTCGTCCTGTATAGAAAAATGGCTTTCGTGGAAAGTACGTTCCAAAATTCTTGCTGCCTGTGCGGTATCAGAAAGAGTAAATCGAATATGTTTGCTACTTTTTTGTTCCAGTTCTGCAAGGCTTTCTTCTTCCAGTAGTGTGCCATGGTCGATAATACCAATGTCATCAGCCAGTAGTGCGATTTCTGAAAGAATATGACTGGAAATTAAAATTGTTTTTCCTCTTGTGTCACAAAGCTCACGAATAAAAGAGCGAACTTCCGCAATACCGATAGGGTCAAGCCCGTTGATAGGTTCATCTAAAATTAAAAGTTCCGGGTCGTGCATAACAGCAAGTGCAATCGCAAGACGTTGTTTCATACCAAGCGAATACTGGGAAAACAGTTTTTTGTCCTTATAAGGCAGTCCTACTAAATCTAAAGCGTCTTTAATCGCATGATTGTTTGGCACACCTCGTAAGGTTGCAAAGATACGCAAATTTTCCGTAGCAGTCAGATTAGGATAAAAGCCGGGGGACTCAATCAAGCTACCGATACGGGGCAAAAGTTTCTTTTCATTCCCCTGCAAAGCCTTTCCCCATATTTTGACTTCGCCGGAAGTAGGCTTTGTCAATCCAAGCAGCATTTTCATAGTAGTTGTTTTTCCGGCTCCGTTTCTTCCAAGCAGTCCATAAATTCTTCCTCTCTGTACATGGATATTTAAGTCAGCAACACTCTTTTGTGAGCCGTACTGCTTTGTAAGATTTTTTGTTTCAATGATATATTTTTTGTCCATATTCAAACCTCCTGTTCTGTAAAGTATTCTATCACTCCAATCTTGCATTAACCTTGCAACAACCTTGCATTAACCTTGCAATTTCAAATACAGCTTCCGAAAGTAATTAAGGCTCCCGCCATAAAGACGGAAAAGCCTTAATCTATCAACGGAAAAAGTAAAGTAAATTTAGTTCCTTTTTCCGGTACACTATCTGCTGTTATTGTGCCATTCATCTTTTCCACAAGCTGATGAACGATAGATAAGCCAAGACCGCTGCCTTTTTCAGCACGCCCTTTATCACATTTATAAAGCCTCTCGAAAATATGTTTCAAATCTTCTTTTTCAATGCCTATCCCGTTATCAGTTAATCGAATTTGCATATTTTTTTCCTGCTTTGATAGGAATATTTCTATTTTGTCTGCATGACTGTGGGAAATTACATTCTGAATAAGATTATTCAATATCCGCATATAACCGTCCGTATCAAGTTTTACTCGGAAAGGCTGTTCGGGAATATCAATGTTATAATCTATCTGCCTATCTTCAAATATAGGTATCCAGTCAATCAAAATATTTCGTGTTAGTTCCGCAGCTTCAACGGTATTTATATCCATAGCAAACTCATTAGAGTTTAATTTGAACCAGTCAAAAAGAATATCTATATATTCTTTCAAATCGTGAGCTTTACGACGGGCAGTTTCGATATAGTCGTCCTTGTCTTTTCCTGTGACAATTCCTCTATGTGCGGCGTCAAGATACCCAATAAGTGTGGTAAGCGGTGTCCGAACATCATGGGAAAGGCTTGTCATAAGCTGGCGGTTCGTTTCTTCTGCCTGCCGGACAGTAGACAGCCTTTTCTCATAAGATACAACAATCTCATTGATTTCATAAGCAAGAGGAGCTACCAGTTCATTTGTTGCTGATAAAATCCGCCTGTTTCCATTCCCATTTTTTACATCAGCCAATGCGTCTGTTATTTCTGCTATCTGCTTTTTTACACGCCGGATAACAAGGCAAGAAACAAAAATAGAAAAAAGTGTAATGATAATTGATAGAAAAATAATCGCTTCCATAAAAATCAAACCTCCTTGCTAAAGCGATAACCAATTCCCTTAATTGTCTGAATGTATTTGGGGTTTCCGGGATTTACCTCTAATTTCTTGCGAAGTCGCTAATAATCGCCATAATGTTACTGTCATCATAAACATATTCTTCTCCCCACACTTCTTCATAAATCTGTTGCTTTGTCAAAATTTTTCCTTGATGTTTCGCGCAGTATAAAAGCAGGTCAAATTCCTTTGGGGGCAACTCAAAAGTTCCATTTTCCGTAATAATAGAACGATTTTCAAGGTCTATTTTCAATCCGTCAAATTCAAGCTGCTGTGTCATTCCGTCTGTTTGATTGAAACGGGTATAACGCCGTATAAGAGAAATAATACGGGCTATTAGTTCGTCCATATCAAAAGGCTTTGTCAAATAATCATCGGCTCCTGCGCGTAAGCCGCGCACTTTGGAAGCACTGTCATTTTTAGAGGTAAACATCAAAATCGGCAGACTGTTTTCTTTTCTGATTTCTTCCAGTGTTTCAAATCCGTCCATACCGGGCATCATAACGTCCAGTATCACAAGTTGATATTCTTTTCTTTTAATTTTTGTAATCCCTCTTTTCCTGTATTACAAAAATCAGCTTCTATATCTTCTGATAAAACGCTTCGCTTAATCAGCGCACAAAGCTCTTTATCATCATCTATAATCAAAACTTTATTCATGGTGTAGCTCCTTTCCTTGTTTTGTTCTCCCGTCAATCGGTTTTTCCGCGTCCTTTGGTATCAGCCACATATATCCAAGTTTTGAAACACCCAGTATGCGGTTTTCTCTGCAAAGTACCTGTACCCGCCTTTCAGAAATTCCCCATTTCTTCGCTGCTTCGGGGCAAGACATATATTCCATAACACCCAAGTCCTTTCTACAAATCATATCAGTATAATTATAGTCGGGCATACGAATAATAGCAAGTGCAAGCATATGAATTATTATGGCTATAAATAGGAACTGTATAGACGTATTCAGTATGAAAGAGGAACAGTAGAATGTATATGGGTGAATAAATATGGCAAAAAGACCAACAGCTAAATATGACTTTAAGGCTTTCGGACAAGCTATCAAAGCAGCGAGAACCGAACGAAAAGAGAGCCGTAAAAAAGTAAGTGATGAAATGTATATCTCACCACGTTATCTTGCTAATATTGAGAATAAAGGACAACAGCCGAGTTTACAAATTTTTTATGAGCTTGTAACACGCTATGATATATCCGTAGACCAATTCTTTTTCCCAGATAAATCAGCGGAAAAAGATACACAACGTAGGCAGCTTGATACACTGCTTGATAGTATGAGTGAGAAAGGAATACGGGTAGTCACCGCCACAGCAAAAGAGATAGCCGAAGTCGAAACAGAGGACAGGGGAATGTCCAGAACAGAATTTTAACGAGAAGACACATTGTAATCTTTCAGGAAATACAATGTGTCTTCTGCTTTATATAACTCTATTTCACAATCTTCCAGTTTTCCACGTTCTTTTCCAGTACAAGGTTAAACTGTGATACCTGTGTTGTCATGGTCTGGTTATCCAGATATTTCACTGCAAGGGAAGCTGTCACCTGATTTCCGTTTCGGTTGTAGACCGGATTTACCAGTTCCGAGAAAATATACTCTTTTCCCACAGGTTTCAGCACACCCTCATTCACATAATAGGTCAGCTCCTTTGCGGTTGCCGTAGGGTACAGCTTGAAAAAGGTAGTGAGAAATTCGTTGATTTCCTCTGTGGTGATGGAGTCCACCGTACCGTCACTTTGTACCGCTTTTGGGGTGTAGCCGGATTTTACGGGAACGCTGGTAATGGTTGGGTTCTGGATAATCGTCAGGTTTCCAGAGCCGTCTACATAGACCGTCACCTGATAGGCGGAACGGACGGTTTTACTGGATTCTCCCTCTGTGATACGCTGTTCCACCGTATAGGTCACTTGATAATGCTGCTCCTTTTCTTCTGTGATTTCCCATATCTGAAAATCGGTCAGGGCAGACGATACGGGGATGTCCTTTCGGATAGTATCTACATTCAGGGCTTGCAGCTCTCCGGTGAGATACCCTTTTAAAGCGTTTGTCCGGTTGTCAATGGAAGCGGCGGACTGTTCCCATGAATAGTAGACTTCTGCGAAATTCTTCACAAAATTCTCTATCTTGTGAGTGTCGAGGATTTGTTCCTCAATTACTTTGGTTTCATGGACAGTATGAATGTCTATCGCCGTGAAATTCTTATAGACGGCAAACAGGAAGCTCACCGCCAGCAGCACCCACAGGGCAATCACAGTTTTTTTGTGGGTATTGACTTTGTAAACTTTCAGTTTCTTTTCTTTCTGCTTTTTCTGGTGTTCCTCTTTTCTAATCTGAATCATATCGGTTCATCCTTTCTTATTGTTTGATTCGTCCGGCTCCGGCAAGGTGCTGTTGCCAGTAAGAGCCTGTCAGGTCTGCGTAGCCAATGGGATTTCCGGCATGGTACATCCGGTTATTTCCCACATACAGCCCCACATGGGTGATGTAGGTTCCGGCGTTGTAGGTGGAGTGGAAAAAGACCAAATCCCCTGCTTTTGCTTCGGACAGGGGGATATGCTGCGTCACATTGTACTGTTCCTGTGCTGTCCGTGGCAGGGCGATTCCTGCCTTGCCATAGCACCACTGCACCAGTCCCGAACAGTCAAAGGAAGTGGAGGGGGAATCGCCCCCGTACACATACGTCCAGCCCTCATACTTTAAGGCTTCCTCCATGATAGCCTGTACCGTTTCATCATCAAACTGTGCCACGGTCAGGTATTGCGATACCAAGAGGACATAGAACATATTTCCGTAGGAATACCGCCAGCCCCCGTTTTTCTCTACCGCAACAGGGTTGGTGTAGGTGACTTTCTTTCCGCTGGATTTTTCTCTTGCGAAGCTCTCTGCCAGTTCAAAGGTGTATTTTTTCCCACGTCCTGCCACATAGTCTAGGAAACCGCCGCCGTAGTTGTAGGACTGAATCGCACTGTTTAAATCACAGCCCTTTGTTTCTGCCGCTGCGAGCAATTCCGAAAAATATTTGCAGCCCTGCTTGATGGATTCCTCTGTACTAAGGGAGTTTGGGGGAAGCCCCAGAGATTCTGAGGACTGCATAACGTCTTCCAGCGTGCCGCCGGATTCCACCTGAATGATGGCGAGCAGCACATTTAAGTATTCCTCTATGCCATATTCTCTTGCATACTTTTCCAGCATAGGCTTATGGGTGAGGACTTCCTGTGATACGCTCACGCCCCCATAGATAAGGTTTCCGCCGCTTCCTCCGTCTTCCTCATCCGAGAAGACAATCACCACCAAAAGGAGCAGGGAGAACATCATCACGAACACGCCGGAACAGGCGAAGAAAAGGTGTCTTAACTTCATGGTTTCTCCCCTTTCTTCTGTTTGGAAGCCGCTGTTACCGTTTTTGTCCACTCCTTTCTGGCGGTGGTACGCCGGATGGTAAAGTTAGATTCTTTTACCGCAGGGGTAATCCGTTTTCTTTCCGGTATCACAGGAGCCGTATCATTTTGGACAGGTCTTGCCGGACGGGGAGCAGTCGGTGTAACAGTGGGAGCCACCTTTTGTCTTTCATCTGGTTTGTCTGGGGAAGCCGGAGGGACTATCTGGCGTTCTGCCCTTACATGCGGTGTCTGTTCATGGTGGATGGAAGCAGCCTTTACCACCGGAACCGAAGACCGTTCTGCCACAGTTCCCCCATAAGAAATTTGTCCCCGTTCCCTGATGGATGGGGAAGCTGGCTGCATGGCTGGTTTTTCTGTATGAGTGGTATCTGCACGATTTCGGAAATCTTCTGGCTGCTTTGCAGTAACAGGGCGTTCATGGACAGGAGCCGCCCCTTTGGGGGATTCGGAAGCTGTCATTTGCGGCTGTTTTGCCTGTTCCAGTTCCGCCCTGCGTTCTGCAATGGTCTGTCTGCGGCTTTCTGCCTGTGCGTTCCGCTGTTCGGCTCTGGCAGTTCGGGTCTGGGTCACGCTGGAAGTAAAATCTAGTACTCCCTCTGATACCTGTGTTTTCCCGTGGTAAAGGGCGTACTTTGCATTGACAGGCAAATCCTTTGCCTGCTCCCGAAGCTGTCCGGCAGTATCGGCTATCTTATCTTTGGCATCTGCCACCGCACCTACCGCAGAGCCAGCCCGTTTCCATGCGGATTCCTTTTCCGGTGCTGCCTGCCCGTCTGGTCTGCTGTGGTCTGCCTGTGTCCGTTTGGAAGAGCCGGAGTGGGAAGCAGTTCTCTGGTCTGAGCCAGCCTGTTTCCCTGCGTGGTATGCAGCCGTTCCAGCCCCAAGAGCCGCCACAGAACGTCCTAACTTATGCTGTAAACGGTGCATATGGGCGTGCATGAGCATACGGGGTCTTCGCATGATGCGGCTCCCCATGCTTTGGGAATCCCCACTCTGTAAGGAGAACATCCCCATCAAATCCCCCAGCTTGAAATAAATTCCGGCAAAGGTCACTATCTGCAAAAACGCCGTCAGGAAGAACGGATATTCCCCAGACAGGTTGTAGAGCATGGTGGAAATACTGAACGCTACCGTGATAATCAGGGTGATTCCGGCTCTGGTAAGGATGGTGTTGAACAGTTTCGTAATGGCACGCTTTGACATCCCCTCAAAAGAGGGAACCATGCTGATGAGGAAGCTCACAGGCAGGAACATGGCGTAGATGATAAAAAGCACCTGTGAGAAAATCATTATCCCTGTGAGCAGGAATACAAAAATGGAGATACCGATATTGAAGATAAATAGGAAGAAGACGGTTCCCAAGCGGTTGATGGTCTTTGTGATGGTAAGGTTCGTGTTTTCCCTGTCTTCGATTTCCTCCACCACGATTTCTTCCCTGTCCTGCCCGTTGTTTTCGTCTGGACTGGTTGATAGTAGGCTTTCCACACGGTCAGCCCCAATGCTTTCCACATCCGAGTTGCCGTATTGCAGCAGGAGCCACGGCTGCTTAACCTGAATGGAAAACAGGCTGTTCCGTATCAAATCCACACTGTCTTTTCCTTGACTTTCCGAGTTTGGCAGCACAATCTTTGTACCAAGGGTCAGGCTGGCATTGCTGATGTCTGCGGAAAATTCATTGATTTTCCCGATATAATCAGGGGCATAGGCGATAAAGGCAGCGGACAGCACGAACACCACCACGAAATTGACAACGGCATGGATGGCTTTTGTGGTTTCCCGTTTGATGAGTCCTGTATAGGCAACATAAATCCCTACCACCAGAATGAGAATCAGCAGGAACCCGATATAAAATCCCTCCGAGGACAAGCCGCTGGTGGTAACGCCTGCCAAGGTCTGCATATTTTTCCCAATGGAATCCGCCGTAGAGGAAATGAAGTCCAGTGAGTAGGTTCCTGAATCAGATACCCCGTAGCGTTGGAAAGGTACAGGCTGATTGTCCAGATAAAATTTGTGATGGCATACAGCCCGTACATCACCTGTTTTCCGATACCGTCCAGCCAGTTCCACGGGAGCCAGTCCCATCCGCTGTCCACATAAAAATCAAGCTGGTAGTTGTCCAGAGGATATTTGCTGTATTCGTTGGCAGCGTCCACCGTATCATCCACCAGTCCGGCAGCGTGGGCGGCTGTGCCGAAGACTGCCAGCAGCAGGAGGATGAGCAGGAGTGCCAGAAGCACTTTTCCTGCTATACTCCCGATTTTTTTAAAAGAGTTTTCTCCCTTTGTCCGGCAAGGGACAAGGGCTGTCCCCTGCTGGATGGGCTTTCTTATCTTCATACCTCCACCTCTTTTCTTACGGGCGGTCTGGTATCAAAGGCATGGAACAGGTCTTCAAAGATAGGATGGAACTGTATCACTCCCACACGCCCGTACAAATCACTGATAAGGCACTGCCCGTTTTCCAAGTCACGGAGCCGCTTCTGGTTGTTTTCATCTTCGGAATCCACCCCGAAAAAGGCGAGGGTCTTCTTGATTTCGTTGATGTCCGTGGAACGGAACGCAAACTTCAAGCCCAGATTATTTTTCAGCTTTTCATCCAGCAAATCGTCCGTGTTCTGGGTGACAAAGTAAACGCCTGCGTTCATGCACGTCCGGCACGAACCAGTTTCATAGAAAGGGTCTTGCCCTGTGCCACCTGTAAGAAGCTCCATGCTTCATCCAAATCCACAATCTTAAACACGCTGCGGTCTGTATGGATGAAGTCGAGGGCAAAGGTGCTGATTACAATGAGCATTGCCACGGAAAGCAGTTCCATTGTGGTGTATTCTTCAAACGAGGTTTCCTTATCCGGCAGCACCAAATCCGCCACCTGAATGATGTTGAGCTGCTTTTCAAGGCTGATGGACTGTGTGACATCCCCATCCGAAAAGAGCAGGTGTGCAAAGTCATAGTCCGTAAAGGATTCGATATGGTCGGCTATGCTGGTGCTGATGGTGGTTCCCTCCGCCCGAAGTTCCTCAATCACTTTGAAAAGCCCCCGTTCCTCACTGTTTGTTACTGCACGGATGGCTTTCCGAAGAACAGGGAACTTTTCCCCGTCACGGCTGGAAATGCCTGTTAAAAAGGTCAGGATGTCGATTGCCAGTGATTCGGAATCCTTTGGGTTCTCCATAATCACATAGGGGTCGAGCAAGCCCCTGTTCTGTTCCTCTGAGGTCAGGTTTACGATATTGATTTCATGGGCGATTTCCGGCAGGGTTTCTTTCCAGCGTCCCCGTTCCGCTTTCGGGTCAACAATGAGAGCCTGTGCCCCAAATAATACGGAATAATAGACAATCATGTTGTTGCTGAATGATTTTCCACCGCCGAGGGAGCCGACAAAAGCGGCAGCAAGGGCGTTGGTGACGGAGCCTTTTACCCCTTGACTGGCAAGGGCAGGCTTTAAGTAGACGTTTCTTCCTGTATCAAGGCTGTACCCGACATAAATGCCCTCCGGTTCCCCTAACATCTGGGTTGCCCCGAAGCCAAGACCAGCAAGGAAGTCACTGGTGACATACTGGATGTAATCGTTCAGATACCGTTTGCTGGCAGGGAGAAATTCCCCATGCAGCCCCAGCATATCCCCAAAGGGGCGAACCAGCTTCACGTTCAAATCGTCATAAAAATCTTTCACCTCATTGCAGCGGCGTTTCAGTTCTTCCAAATCGGTAGCCGTCACACGCACCACATAGGACAGCTTATACATAGATTCCTTGCTCTGGTCTAAGGTGGATTCCAGCTCATTTACGCTGTCTAAAGCGTCCACCACGTTTGTACTGGTTTCACTGTCATTCTGCCATGCGTGGTTGTCCAAATCTTTCAGCTCTTTTTTCTTGTTCCGCACCGTGGAGAGGGCTTTCCGGTTTGTCACAATCTCCACATTCATAGAGGTATCAATGGGAAAAGTGAATTGCTGCTGCTGATAGTAAAAGATTTCCGAAGATGGAAAGTCCAGTTCCCCTACAATGCTGTTGATGGTAAAGTAGGCGGCATAAACTGTCCCGTCTTCCTGTTCGATTTTCAGATACCGCTGGTTTTCCTCTATCAGACAACGGGTGGGTTTGATGAGGTCATAGTATTTCACCAGCGTTTCCTCCTGAAACCGTTTCTTCGGAAGATAATACTCATAATCTTCGTAGGCGGTTCCGGTCTGCCCGTATAAATGCTCAATCAGATAGCCAAAATCGTCCTTGTTAAGCCGCCGGACTTTGAAGCGGCGTGAGATTTTACTTTCCAGCAGCTTTTCCATCTTCTGAAACCGCCAGATTTCTTCATTGCTCATGGAAACAAAATCCCCCATGAGTTTGTGGTTGACTTCATGGAGGAAATCGGAAACGGCGGTCTTTGCTTCCCTGCCAAACTGTTTCATGGTGACTTCCTGCTCATTGACAAGCAGCTTGAAGCCGATAAAAAAGCGGTAGTCCACCTGATTTTCCCCTATCATGGAAATCAGGGCTTCGGTCTGTGCGTCAATCTTTGCACAGGCAACATCCTTTAACTTGCCCGTCACTTCCTGTTTGGAGCGTTCCTGTGACGCCCGTATGCTGGATTCGGTGCTGATTTGCAGGGCATGAATCTTTCCGTCCCTGTTCTGGGCGATAAGCTGCCGGAACGAATCGTGTACCTGATATTTCTGTTCAGGGCTTAAAAAGGAATAGTTGTAGGGAAGCAGCTCATAGTAAGCGAAGCACTCCCCGTCATGGTTGAACACAAGGTTATTTTCGATATATTTAATCGGATATGCCATAAATATCACTCCTTACTGCCGTGATGGGCTGTGCCGGATATTTCTTTTCCAGCTTCACGGGCTTTCCTGCATAGGTCAGTTTCGGGCGTACCAGATATGCCAGTACGGATTTCAGGAAGCCGTAAGGCTTCTTCCCGTCAAAGGTCTTCTGGCACATGAACCAAGTGAGGGCAAAGGGTACGCCGAAGTATTTTAAAAATGCCCCGTCAATGAACGAAAGGAGGGAGGTTCCCCAAGAGCATAACTGCAAACACCGATACCACGAACCACGCCATCTGTGTGAACGTGATGGGGAATGGCAGCTTAAAATCATTGATGGAATAGAGTACCTTTTCCACCGACCAGATACTGGTATAGCTTCGTATTTTCTTCATGTTGTCCGTCCTTTCTAAAAGATGGGGACAGCAAAAGAGCCGCCCCTGAATAAAAAATCCGCCTGTATTTCCTGAAAGAGATACAGACGGGTCTACCGTATGATTTCATATACGCCGTGGTTCGTGACAACAAAGGTTCCCTCCAATTCCATGTCACGCCCATAGGCGGCGTAGTCGATATAGTTTTGTAAGTGTGCCGGAAGTTCTCCAAGTTGTCCGCTTTCTTCCAGATAGCAGCGAGCCACATCCGCCATATCGTCACAGCCGGAATGGCAGATAATATCGTCTTCATGCTCACAGAGTTCTTCGATACTGCCAAAATAGGATTGCAGCTCTGATAGTTCCTCCTGAATGTACTCCGGTAAGTCCTCCACCATTTCACACAGGCGGTTGACTTCCTCAATGGGGGTATATTCGTCAATCTCAAAAGGCAGCTCATAATCATGGATGGCGTATTCCTCATACTCATCATTCAAGCCGATACGTTCCTTGACTTCCTCAAAATCCACAGGCGGCGTGAACCATGCCCCTACCAGTTCGCCCTCATTGTATTTGCCTAAGTTGGCAATGTAAATCCGCATTTCTTCCATAGTGTTACCTTCATTCTCTGTCATGCTTCTTTGGAGTTACGCTCCCCAAGCCCCTAGTGGACTTCCGCCATGAAGCAATCAGAGCTTGCTCCATAACGGAAGTGTAACAAGGGTTTCCTATGCACCGATAATCTTATTGAACAGTTCCAGTAAGATGTCCTTTACACCGTCCGCATTGAAGACCAGACCGACCGCTACAAGGGACACCACCAGAAAACCGATAAGTTTGGAAAATTCCCTCTTAAATCCGAGGTACAGTCCAATCACCACGATTGCCAGCAGCACAAGGGACTGGGCGTTGGATAAAAACCAGTTATAAAGATTCTGTCCGAAATTCATAAAAGCTCCTTTCTTTCCTGTAAGAGTTCTTAGGTTCCAAGATTGCCGCCGTTAAAGCACCACCTCCTTTGCAGCGGCGGCTTGCTGCTTCAGGATTTTTTCGTGTTTCTCCGTCAGCTTTGCATGGGTGATGATGTCATGGACAATCTGGGTGTGGTTCATCTTATCCAGACGGAGAGCCAGCTTTAACGTGGGGGCTACCTGATGGGAGAGCCAGTGCAGGGTACGTTCAAAGGAATAGGGTTCCGGTTTGGTTGTCAGTTTCAGGATTCCTCTGTGTTCTCCAATGAACCACGCCCATTCCTCATTGATACGCCAGTCAGAACGGGGCTTCGTATCGTCCCTATCCACGAACCGGACATAACGGTTGATGATTTGAAAGGCTGTCCGTTCTGGATTGTCATGTTCTAACAGGTCACGGATGGCGTAAAAGGCACGCTCATTTTTCAGCCGGATTTCAAAACGGTTCTTTACCTCTGCGTCTTCAATGGGAATATCATGCTTTTTGTACTGCTCATAGTCTTTTTCGTAAATGCAGAAGTACACCTCACTTTGGAGGGAGCCGATATACAGGGTGTTCCCCATACATTCTTTTTCCTCACGCCGTACCAGTTCGCCGCTGCGGTAGCTTTTGAAGCTGCGGAAGACCGAGATACATTCCTCATTCCGGCACTTCTCTGTCAGATGGGGAATGTTCAGGATTCCCGTTTTGTCATTGATGGCGAGGTCAAGCCGCTTCATCACGCCGTCCTCCATGAGAACGTCCATGAAAAACTCATACCAGCTCCGTTCCTGTGCCAGCAGATAGCTTTCAAACTGGCGGCAGCCACGCCCTTTCAGTTCCAGCAGCACCCCTTTTTCCAGTTCCGGCGATACCAAAACGAAAATATCCCCAAGATAGTAATGTTCTGTGTAAGAGTAGAAGCCGTAGTCTTCATGGATAAAGTAGGGAAGCCTTAGCCGAAGCACGTCTTCCACGATATGCTTCACATCCGTAGTGGGAAAACGAATCCGCACATAATCAAAGAGCATTTCAAGGGGAGTGTCTGGATTGAAGCGTTCCAGAGCTTCCGTGATGGCTTCCTGTAATGCTTCGGACGGGTGAGCCTTGCCCGTTTCAATATCGCTCAGGTACGGACGTGTGATTCCGGCAGCTAACGCAAGTTTCTGTTGTGAGATACCATAAATTTCCCGTTTTTCTTTGATGTCCCGTACCCATGTTTCTTCATTCAGTGAAAATCCCTCCTGTCTAAAAAAGCGTATGTCAACTTTCAGAGCCTTGTTGACACACGCCGGATATGGGGAAAATCCCTTGTGTACCGTGGGATTTTGCCCTGTTGTTTGGTTGTTGCCTGTCGATTTGTACCCCTCTGTTAGATACGAGGGGTTTATGCTGGCGTGCCTTGCGGCACACCAGCCACAGCAGGTCAGTCCGTTTCTGCGGCTTTCACTTCGCACGCCGCCTGCACTCCCTGCCTGCTGTCTGTCAGTTTTTTTATTTCTTTGAGGAAATCGTGTCCTTTTGGGACAAGGGGCGTGTAAAACTCCGAGATAACGCTGGTTCCCACATCCACATAGCCACGCCCTTTTATCTGCTTGAGGAAGAAGTCCTTTGTGGTTTCCCCGAACATCATTCCATAACCCATTTCCGACATTCGCCCCAGAGCTACACGGAAATTAAACTGGTCACGGATTCCGTCCCCCAGATACTTTGCGTCCGGACGCTGGCAGGCGAGAATCAGGAAGAAACCAGCCTGCGCCCAAGCATAACGATTTGCTTTAATTTGTTGAGGACAGCGGCGTTTTCCTTTGTGCCGAGCATTTCCATAAATGCTACATATTCATCAAAGATAAGGAAATTTGCAGGAAGCCCCAAGTAAGCGTAGTTTTCCCCTGTCCGGTAATTCTCCATGAGCTTCATGTCTTCGCTGCGTTTCATCATTTCTTCATAGAAACGGTCAATGCAGGCGAGCATATCTTCCTTTTTGTAGTACACATCTGGCATAACCGCCTGTAAATCCGCAAGGTCGGCGTTCTTCGGGTCTAACACGGACAGGACGGCGTTGGTGCGGAGCAGGGCTTCAATGAGGGTCAGGATAAAGTAGGTCTTTCCGCCGCCGGTTCCTCCGGCAATGAGCATATGGGGGAGCTTGTCATACTCCCACCAGACATTTTCCATGAGCCGGAGCCTGCCGTCCTTTGCCTGTACGTCCTCAATGGAGATACGGCCTCCAATGGTATCATAGAGCAGGGTGTACTCCACGTAGGAATCCTTTAATTCTTTATCCGTCAGCTCACAGTACAAGCCGCTTTCCAGCTTTTTCTCCAAGTTTAAGAGCTGTTCCTGATATTTACCCAAGGTGATTTCCACACGGATATGGAGCAAACCCTGTTTCATCCGGTAATAGATTTTTGGAAAGTAAGTGATGGTTTCCTTGGAACGGCTGGAAGACAAGTCCTTGAAAAAAGCGTCCTCCTTTCTCTGCTCCGATTCATACCACTTGTTTTCCAACACCATCCTTGCCAGCTTTTGGCGGTGGATGAGTTGCTTTACTTCATCCCTGCGGTATCGCCAGAACAGAAGAACTGCTGTAAGGCACACCAGCCTGCCACGCCCATGCTGAATAACAGGTAAGGGATATTTACATCCTGTACTATCTGGGAGAGGGACACTTCCTGCCAGTCGGTTCCGGCAATTTGCCGGATATGAAACAGCAGGACAACCAGCAGGAAGACAGGGAACAGGGCGGCAAGGGCAGTATGGAACACAAGGTCTTTATCCGTGGGGCGGATACGTTTTCCACGGGGGAAAAGCTGCTTCATGGGAACAATCCTCCTTTCGCTTTTCTCTTATTTAGCTGCTATTTTACAGGGGGAACGTCTTTCTTCGGTGTCTGGGGATTCATGGCAGCCCCTTTTTTCAGGACAATATCCTCTGCTTTGATGTACCAGTCCACCTCTGCTCCCTGAAAGGTAGCCGTTGCCACGGTATCTGCCACTGGATTGATAAGTTCCACCTCTGCGTTGTAATCGAACTCCTTTAACGGCACGCTGGCAGGGATAGAAACCTGAATCATACGCCCCTGTCCTCTGGATTTTAAGTCATAGGTACGCTCCTTGATTTCTTCTGATACCGAGCCGTCTTCATTCTGGAGGTGAACCTCACGGCGGAGGGCAGAAAATTTCAATGCCCCGAATGTTGCTTCCTTGTCAATCACGATTCCGTTTGCTAATCTCATAGTCTGATGTCCTCCTTTTCCTTATGCTTTTACCATATCGTCAGCGTGTAAAATGTAGTTGGTAAAGCCCCTTGTGCCGATTTTATAGCCCTCTGCGGTGATACGGGGATTGACGAGCTTCACACGTTCCTCAAAGTCAAAATGTTTTTCTCCGGCTTCGGCAGGGAGGATAACCACAATATCATCCGCCCTCTGTACGTCTGAATAAAGGTTGAAGCTTCGGGAGAGTACCGCCATGCGTCCGTTGATTCTTCTCTGTTCTGTTTTGTCTTCTCCGGCAAACTCCAAGTTGCCGAATGTCTTTTCCATGTTGGGGATAACGAATTTTAATTCCATATAGATGTACCTGTCCTTTCTGAAATAATATAGTTGGTTCGATAGTTTCTGTTGATGTTCCATCCGACAGCGGAGGGGAACGATTCTTCTCTGTCATACAAGACCGCCTTTCTTATTCATGTATGGTTTCTGCTATTCCTGCCATGATGTAATCAGCACACGGCAGGGCGATTGCGTTTCCAAGTGCTTTGCACCGTGCATTATCGCTAATGGGCTGTCCTAAATTTCCATATGCTGTCCACCCATCCGGTAATCCCATCAAACGCTCACACTCTACGGGTGTCAAATTTCGGAGAACTCCGTCTTTTTCTTCTCCCTCATACCAGAATGAAATCATATTGACTGCTTTTGCCAACAGAGTTGGAAAAGGTTCATCTGGTCGTCCGAAACTTGTGAGGAAAGCAGACTGATTTCCTGATTTTGCGGCACTCCGCATACGCCGTTCCTGAAAGGGGCGGATGACGGGTATTTTCCCCCTTGTTTTATCAAGAGATATTCGACTGGCTCCGGCGGTGGGCAGCCCGTAGTCTGTGCAAGGCGGAGGAAGCGGGAACATATCGCGGGGCTTAAATAGTATTTCTGCGGAACGCTGTCCTCTAAAATCTGCCACAAGGAAGATTCTTTTTCTTCGCTGAACAAGCCGGGGCTTTCCCCAATACTGGGCATCCATGAGCCGCCAGCACAGGTCAGTCTTTCCCCCTCGCACCATACCGGCGTTAGCCATCCTCCAGTAGGAGGCATTGAAATTTCGGTATCGGAAAATGATTGCAGCACGGCTCTAAAATCCATCCGGTCATTTGAAGAAAACGCTCCCATGACGTTTTCCCAAACAGCGATAACTGGATATAACCCATTTGTAGCACACCTCATTTCTTCTATAATTCTGATAGCCTGAAAAAACAGTCCTGATTTGCTTCCGGCCAGTCCCTCACGCTTTCCGATTTTAGAAAGGTTCTGGCAGGGCGAACCGAATGTAATAATGTGAACAGGAGAGATGTTTCCTCCGTGTATCTTTGTAATATCCCCTAAATGTTCCATGTCTGGGAAGTGGCGTTTGGTTATGGCTATCGGGGATTTTTCAATCTCGCTTGCCCAAACGGGAATAATTCCATTACGGGAAGCCGCAAGAGGGAACACGCCGATTCCGTCAAACAGGCTTCCTAATTTAAGGGCACACATAGACCGCCTTTCGTTTTGCTTTTTCATGTGTTGTTTCCATTTTTCTGCTCCTTTCCAGACAATAAAAAAACACCATCAATGGAAGTCCATTCAATGGCGTTTGCTGTTGTCTGCTCATTTCTCAAGGTAAAGCAGAAAGCCCAAATAGAAAAAAGACGCAAATCTCAAAATGCGTTCTTTTCCATCTTCATTATTACATTTTTTATAAAATGTCACCAGTCTGCCTGCTTGTCACTTGCTAAACCTTGATTTTACTGTTTCTTACTGA
>ENA-OQJS01000091-OQJS01000091.1-human-gut-metagenome-genome-assembly--contig:-NODE-91-length-17664-cov-0.917831_pt1 | contig 17664 bp, 25 predicted proteins | sample MGYA00242598_ERZ504764 | MGnify/ENA primary metagenome ERZ504764 (study PRJEB26092, sample SAMD00036368) | human gut metagenome | host: Homo sapiens | study: EMG produced TPA metagenomics assembly of...
CAACGAGGCGCTCGCCATGCTCAAAGCCATGCCTCAGGTCACCTATGTGGTCTGCACGCTGGGCGATGCCGACATCATCGCCGAAGCCGTGGTGTATTCAGCCGAAGGTATGGACCATTTCCTGAAGTACGATTTGCGCGCACCTGCCCGGATTGACCCGTCTGCAAGTGTTCTCCTGCGGTCGATTGGTGCTTGACGACCATAATGTCAGCGTGGTCAACCGTCTGCTGGCCGAACGCGGCGAAACTGGATTCATGACCAAACGTGAGGCCAGCGTCGGCACCGATATTCCCGTGCATCGGTTGGACGCGCGATTCGTGCACACGTTCAACGAATTGCAGAAAGACGGCAGGGCAAGCTACGCCATGCTGGGGGAGCGTCTTGGTGTGACGCACACCGCGATTCGTGGGCGCGTCAAAAAACTGGAGGATTCCGGTGTGATGCGCATTATGGCCACGGTAAGCCCCATGCGTTTAGGCGGATTCCGCCAAGCGTTTCTCGGCATCGGTGTGAAGCCTCCGTATCGCCTCGACGTCGAACAGTTGCTAGCGATCGACGAGGTGACATATGCAATGAGCGGAGTCGGTTTGAATGGCGCCGACTACCTCATCGAAATCATCGCCGGAGATGACGAGGACTTATGGCGTGTGGTGGATGAGTCCATCCGTTCGCTGCCAGGCGTGGACCAGACATGGTGGGCTTCCACCGTCAGCGTGGAAAAAGAGTCGTACTGGCTCGAACCTCCGCAGGATGGTGTACTCCTCGACGATTGATGAATCAATGGTATTAGGCGCCTCGTCTTTGCTCATTCTCAAGGATGAGATGATAATTCAGACCAACGCATGATATTCGAATCAGCTGTTTTTCCGTAATTTTGGAGGTAATCCAAAGAAAGGAATGACAGCATGGATATCAGGGACACCATCAAAGCTACCAATACGGCCATTGCAACCGTGGATCTTGTGAAGGACTACGGTTCCGGAAATAACACGGTGCATGCGTTGCGTGGCGTCAACGTCGCTTTTGAAAAAGGAAAATTCACGGCGATTATGGGACCTTCCGGTTCCGGCAAATCCACGTTGATGCACACGTTGGCAGGACTGGATTGTGCAACCGGCGGCACATCATATTCAATGGCGACGATCTGACGCGCATGAACGACAACCAGCTTACGTTGCTGCGCCGCCGCGACATCGGATTCATCTTCCAAAGCTTCAACCTGCTGCCGATGTTCACCGCCGAACAGAACATTCTCATGCCATTGACCTTGGCTGGAGCGAAACCCGACCGACAGTGGTTGCGTCTGCTGGTGGAAACGCTTGGCCTTAAGGAACGTCTCAACCATCGTCCGAACGAACTATCGGGAGGCCAGCAGCAGCGTGTTGCCATTGCGCGAGCATTGATCACCAAACCGAAACTGGTGTTCGCAGACGAGCCCACCGGCAATCTTGATTCCGTATCAAGCGCCGAAGTGCTGAGCTTCCTGAAACGTTCCGTCAACGAACTTGGCCAAACCATCATCATGGTCACGCATGATGCGGTCGCCGCGTCTTACGCCGACCGTGCGCTCGTGTTCGCCGACGGCCAGATCGTGGCGGACGTGAACAAGCCGACAGCAGACCAGATGAGTGAACTGCTGATGAAGGAACGCGAAGCCGCCACAATGAATGTGGCTTCCGCGAGACATTCCCGCTAAACGCACTATAGAAGCATTCGAAGAAGGGAACAGAATCCACCATGTGGTCCATCACTTTGAAACTCATGCGAAAAACCAAGCGTATGCTCATACCCGCAGCATCGCCATCATGATCGGCACGGCGTTCATCGCCAGCACCTTCCTGTTCGGCAATGCCATGAACGACTCCCTGACACGGCAGCTGACCGCCATGTTCGGAAACGCCAACTATGCGGTGAGCATCAACAGCTCCGACCTGAGCGATGAGGAACTCAACGAAGCGTACTCCAGCACTGTCGGCGACTTCCATCTCGACCAGATCGCCGGCATCGAAGGGGTTGACGGTGTCCGCGCCTCGGTGGAAACCGGCGTCAGCGTTTCCAAGGGAGACAGCACCGTCAGCGGCGAGATCATTTCCACCGCGGCACAGAAGAACATGCTCCCCGTGAATATCACGGAAGGGGACCAGCCGAAGGATTCCAACGAAGTCGCGCTGCCGGAAGACATGGCGAAACAGTTGAACGTCGGCGTTGGAGACACTGTAAGCCTGACCTCCCGATATGCGGTAGGCGACGATGGCAAAGCCAAGGCGGACAACGTGCGCGTGGTAGACTCACGTCCGATCCGAACGGCGCCTACTCATACTATGGTGGTGCGATCGTAGGATCCAACAATCTGCTTGCCGCAATGCAGGGAGTGGACGATTTCAACGCCACCGGAACAACAATGGTGTATCTCGACCTTGCCTTGGATGGAAACAGCGTATCCGCAAAAACCATCAACAGTGTGAAAGCGTTGCTGCCAAAGCATTTCGATCTGATGTCGCGACAGCAGGTCAGTGACGAAAGCATCAAATCCTTAAGCGGCAACCAAACCAACATCGTCACCACATTCCTTATGTGCTTCGGCGTGCTTGCCATGTTCGTGGCGGCTCTGGTGATCGCCAACACGTTCCAAGTGCTCGTGGCGCAACGCCGCCGCACACTCGCCTTGCTACGCACCATCGGCGCAAAGAAAGGCCAACTGTATGGTTCCGTGCTGTTCGAAGCGGTGGTGCTCGGCTTCGTCGCATCCGTGCTTGGCGTGGTACTGGGAAGCCTGCTCATGTGGGGCATGTGCGTCAGCGACATCATGCAGGCGGGTATGCGGTTCAACTTCTCCTGGCAAGCCGCCGTCGTACCGATTCTCTTCGGCATTGTGGTGACGGTGCTTGCATCCATGGGATCCGCACGTTCCGCCACCGCGGTAACGCCATTGGAGGCATTGCGCCCGATTGAACTGACCGACAACCGTCGTTCCAGCCTCACGCGAGCCATAATCGGTATTCTGATGGTGGCGGTCGGTATCGCCATGGCCATATTCTCCATCTGGCAGGTGCAGGCCACCAACGGCGGCGAGGATGCGAGCGGCGATCAATTCACGATGATTCTGCTCATAGCCATCGCCGGTGCCGCACTGGTGTTCCTCGGCATGGTGGTCACCGCGGTATTCTGGATGCCGACCCTCATGAAGGGCGTTGGAGCGTTGGCCTCGCTGACAGGCCCTTCCGCAACGGTTGCGCACGCCAACATTCAGAAGAATCCGCGACGCATCGCAGCAACCGGTGCCGCTCTGCTCATCGGCGTCACCCTGGTTTCCACCATCGCAACCGGTGCCGCTAGCGCCAAAGAGACTATGAATGGTGCGCTCGCCACCCGTTATAGCGTCGACATCGTGGCCATGGGCGATGACATCAGCCAGCAAATGGTCAAGGATGTAGCTGACATCAACGGCGTGTCCGACACGTTGTATGCGCCGGCGGTTTCCGTGACCTTGGAGAAAGCGGATGGAACCCAGCTACGTCCGCATTGCTGGTCGGCGTGAAAAACATCGATCAGGTGAAGCAGGTCATGCGTGCCAACTTGGGTAACGCCTCCATCGACAGTGATAGCGTGCTCATGCCAACATACAATGCGCAAACCGGCAAGGAGCTGCAGTTCGCCAATGGCACGGCTGATTTCTCCACCGAATGGAACCAGGACGGCGACGCTACGCGTTCGCTGACATTGCAAGCAAACCAAGCCGACTACCGTCGCGTATCCGCACAGTATGGAGCTGTCGGATTCGTGGATGAAAGCCATTTCACCAATGGTGACCTTGACGCCGCCACCCATGTGTTGCTGGTCAAGGCAGACACTGACAAGTCGGGAGTTTCCGTTGACGGCATCTACAACGACATGCAGGCCGCATTGGAGAAGAGCACTGATGCGACAGTGACCGGACCGATCGCCGAACGCATCGTATGGGCGAACATGATTGACTCCATGATGATGCTTCTGGTGGGGTTGATCGCCGTGGCCGTGCTCATCGCACTTGTCGGCGTAGCCAACACGCTGTCGCTGTCAGTGATCGAACGCACCCGAGAATCCGCACACTGCGTGCCATCGGCATGACGCGAGGCCAGTTGCGACGCTCCCTCGCGGTGGAAGCCTGCTCATCTCGCTGGTATCCGGCATCTCGGGCGTACTGCTTGGCACACTGTTCGGCTGGCTGGGCGCATACGTGGTGTTCAGCATGTACGGCAAAGTGGTGTTCCCGTTCGAATGGGGCATTAACGGCATCGTACTCGCCGTGGCAGCCGTGGCAGCACTGCTCGCCAGCGTATTCCCCGCACGCAGGGCAGTGAGCACGCCTCCTGTTGAGGCGCTCGCCGAAGCCTGAGCTTCATAGCAAACACAACGAAAAGGACTCCTACCACAAACATGGTAGGAGTCCTTTTTGCGTATCATGCATACGCAAAACAAACAAACCAAATCAGACCAAATGGTTTTACGTAAGCGAACACCACCGCCTGTACGCGGTCACGTGCATTGATTTTCGCCAGAATATGCGCCACATGCGTTTTCACCGTCGGCAGGCTGATGAAAAGCTTGTCGGCAATCTCCTGATTCGACAATCCATGCTCGATCTCAATAAGCACTTCGCGCTCGCGGTCGGTCAGGTCATCCAATTCCGGATCGGTATATGTTGAATCCGTAGTAGAAGTAGTTGCGGAATTTTCAGGCCTACCAACGTTCGCAGCCATGAAATCGCCTTCCATCATTTTCTCGATAAGACGTTTCGTGGCGGACGGTGCGATAATCGCATTACCTTGAAAAACCGTGCGAATCGAATTCAGCAATGTTTCCGGTTCCGTATCTTTCAGCAGAAAACCGGAAGCTCCGGCAGTGATCGCAGCCATAACATATTCATCCAAGTCGAATGTCGTCAGAATGATCACTTTGGTATGAGTGACTTCTGATTGCGTTCCATCGGCAGCGAAGCGATGCCGCAACGCACTGATCTGCCGGGTCGCCTCGATACCATCCATGCCGGCATGCGCACGTCCATCAACACCACGTCAGGATGCAGCGTTTCCGCCAATGCCACAGCTTCCGCGCCATCGCGAGCCTGCGCCGCAACCGCCATATCAGGTTGGGAGCCGATCACCATGCGAAACCGGCACGTACCAATTCCTGATCATCGGCAATGACCACACGAATCTTCTGTTCTTCACTCATACTCTCCACCTTATCGGCATCGTTCCGCTCACAGCGCGAAACAAACCCTTAAATCTCCCTGAAAAACTTGAATCGGCTATCGAGACACGCGCTGCAGCTGCTCCTCCAGCGGTGCTGCGGGCCTCAACTGCAGTTCGCTCGCGCTACCGGCATGAGCGTCATCGCTGAAACCAGTCTCACGAAGCACTCCGAGCAGTTCGCGCATACGCTTAAGCGCGGCGCGCCCCTGTTCTCCGATGGCTTTGAACGCTGCGGAAATCTCGTCGGCGGTAGGCTCCTTGCCTTGTGCTTCGGCAGCGTCCAACATGCGGATACCATCGACGGCTTGACTAATCACGCTGTTCAACGTGGCGGTGACTTCAGCCTGAATGCTGGCACTGATACGGTCACGTTCCATATTCGCCGCGAGAATACGCTGCTTCTCCTGCTCGGCCACCAGTGCCTCTTCGCGAGCCTGCAATACCAGTGCGTTTGAATCGCTGGAACGCGCCAACGTGCCCACGCCATGATGCCGGCGCACAGCATCAGCACTGCAACCGTATACATGACACCGGTAAAGAACGCTGCACTACTACTTGACGTGGCTGAAACCGGTTTTGTTAAGCCCGCGGAAGCGGCGATGGCGCCGAACAAGGTAGTGTATCCGTGCTGATCAGCTGCGCTTTTCAAGCCCATCAGAGCTGAACAGGTGACAGCGGCAAGACCGGTCCAGCGCCATGCGTGTTCACGCCCATACAATACGGCTGAATACAGCGCACACAGCGACGCTACGATATGTCCAACCTCAATCGATCCCAAAAACACCAATTGCACAACCGACAATACGAACACAATAAGCGCGCAAGTCTCGGGGAACCTGCGTCGAAGAGCCAGCGCCAGCAAGCAGCATGCGGCGATCGCATTTGAGAGCTGCGCATGAGGTGAACTATCAAAAAAGAACGTAACCGACATGCGATTCAGCAGCATGACCAATGCCACGGCACCAACGGAATCCATGAGCACATAATGGTGCTGCGTCCACGCGGAAACACGTTCCACCCAATTCAGCCCTCGCGAATTGGATGTATTTGCAAGTTCTACGGATTTCAGTTTCAACGATTTGAGCAAATCATGCAGATTGGGTGCGGTAATGCGCAAGTGTTGCAGGGCGTTCGAACGATGATCGCGACCGGTTGGTGGGTTGGTTTCCTGCGTCTGTTCCGATGGTTGATCTGGGATTCGCGCCGATATGTTGACGGCTGTGTGAGGTGCGATTGCTTCGTCGGATAATTTCGCTTTGCTGGATATGGCAGTTGTGTTGCAAGATTCGGACTGTTCCGAGGCATACTGTTCGCCGGTTTCTTCTGTCACCTGTTCTTTACCGCCGTAGGCAGGGTGGCCATGACTTCGAAGCCTCCGCCGAGTTGAGGGCCAGCCTGCAACGAGCCTCCGGCCGATTCGATGCGTTCCTTCATGCCCAACAGGCCGTAACCTGGCGTATGCCCGTCGATATTGGCCGCCGCGCCACGACCATTGTCGGTGACGCTCAAAGTGAGCAAACCGTTGTTCCATGACTCTTTGATATGCACATCGACGTGCGGCCCCGCATACTTGCGGATATTCGTCAGCGCCTCCTGCACTACATGGTAGGAAGCTATCGAGCTTGTTCACCGAGTTGTTCTGGGCTGGCGGTGCCGGTGATATTCCGTCGGATTCGAATGTCGGGGGAGACGTTTCGCGCTTGTTCCACAAGATTGCCGATATCGTTATAATCGGCGTGCGGTGAACCCCCGAATACTCCCAGAAGACGTTGCATGTCATGCAGTGCGCGTTCCGATTCGTGTCGAATCGTCTCCATGGTGTTTCTAGCCACCGCGGGATCATGCGTGCCTGCATAGCGGCCGCCATCAGACTGCACGATGATGATTGATAGGGTGTGCGCCACCACATCGTGCATGTCACGTGCGATGCGTGCTCGTTCCGCCAACGCGGCGATATCGCGTTCGTCCTGGTCTCGCGCGGCGATTGCCTCATTGCGTTCCCGCATCATGCGAACGGTTGCCAGACGGGCACGCTGCCAGAACGCTACAATGACGGTGGAAATGATACATACTTCGAAAATCGGCGTCAGCACCAGCATGTATTGCGCCACCATGTCGGCGACTTCCGACATGGATGTTCCTGTGTAGATGGAACCGAGAGTGTCTTTCGTGACCATAACGCCATTTGGATTTGGGTCATTCCAGCTGCTCCATGTATGCACTTTGCCTCCGGTGAGCAATGGTCCATTGGTCATGGTCCATGCCACCAGCGCCGAAGCCAGAAGACCGATGATCAACGCCAGAATAATGAAGGCTTTCGTGTTTTTGGGATTGCCGTAGACGATCACCGAATACAGCATGACCAATGCCAGAATATCGGCGCCCAATATGCAAGGGCCGAATATGAGATGCGTCAAGGCCAATGCCACGCAGAGCAACGCTCCGGTCTGTGGCCGCCATCGACGAATCAGCAGCGGGATCAGCATTGCCGCTTCCCACGCCATCTGTATGGAAGGATTAAGGTCAAACAGCAATCCCGGATTATAGGTGATGCTGCCGGTCACGCCGAACAGCAGAACACCTATAACAAGCGTGAGGATGAGATCGCCTGCGAAGACATGACCATGCATCCACGACAAGAGACGCTGCTTGAAATTCGACATATGCTCCACCCTAGCGCCAGATACGCTGTGGCGCCATCATGCGCAGGAATGAAATGGCGGTAAGATAAAGCCGCTTTTGTGAGGTAAGGTTGTCTCCGCGTGTGGGTGGGATGGAAGCCATCAAGAAGCCACTACTCGCATTGAATATGCCGATGACGCCAAAGGAAAGGTGAATGCATGACGTTGCTGAGCGAATACTACGTGCCCGGATTGCATATTGAGGATCGTTCCATCAAGGTGCCGTTGGATTGGACGGGCCACGAGCCCGGTCATGGGTTCGATGGCGAATCGATCAGTCTGTTCTACCGTGTGGTCACCGCTCCTGAACATGTGCATGACGACCTGCCGTTGCTCGTGTTCCTGCAGGGCGGTCCCGGCGGTTCCGGTCCGCGTCCGCTCGGTCCAAGTTCCGATGGTTGGATTGAGGAGGCCATCAAGCATTTCCGTGTGGTGTTGCCGGATCAACGTGGTACTGGGCGTTCGTCTCGTGTCGATACGCATGTGATTGAGGGCATGGATGGCGGCGGCAAGGCCGGTGCCGCGTTTTTGAAGCGCTTCCTCGCCGATTCGATCGTTCGTGATTTCGAGCATCTGCGTCGTACCGATTCGGGGGCGCACGTTGGGCCACGCTTGGTCAAAGCTATGGCGGATTCCTGACGCTGACGTATCTTTCGCTGTTCCCGCAAGGGTTATCGCCAGTTTCCACCACGGGCGGCATTCCTCATGTTCCCGCCGATGCGACCGACGTGTACCGTCATACGTTCCCGCGTATGGCGGCAAAGACGAAGCAGTTCTACGAGCGTTACCCGATCGATATCGAACGTGCCGCAGTGGTTGCCGACATACTGCAATCGCGCGAGGTCACATTGCCGAACGGCGATCCGCTCACGGTGGAACGCTTCCAATGCTTGGGATCCGATTTCGGCATGAAGCCGAGTTTCGAACGCGTGCATTGGATTCTTGACCAGGCGTTCCTTGACGGCGACGGTTCGGCCTCGACCTCGGCGGAACTGTCTGACGAGTTCCTGTCTTCCGTGATGGATGCGACCTCGTCTCGTCCGCTGTATTGGCCGTTGCAGGAGTTCATCTACGCCAATGGCGAGCTGAAAACGCCGATTCGCTGGGCCGCCCAGCGCGTGCGCGGCGAGCATCCGGAATTCGCGGGCGGCATTCGTCCGCTTAATTTCACCGGCGAGGCCATGTTCCCGTGGATGTTCGAGCAGGAACGTGCGTTGCGTCCGTTCAAGCCGGCCATGGACGTGCTTATGGAAGACACGCATTTCGGCACGATCTACGATGCCGACCAGTTGGCCCGTAATGAGGTTCCGCTGCAGGCTGCCGTCTATTTTGACGACATGTACGTCGATTCTGGATTGCAGCTCGACACGCTGTCTCGCGTCGGCCGTTCACATTATTGGACTACCAATGAGTTTGAACATGACGGCGTGCATGGTTCCACCGTGTTCAAGCACCTGTTCAACGAAGCGTTGAACCGCGGAGATTGGCGGAGTTGTTCTGACGATCGTTCAGCAACGACGAGCATCGATAGCAAAGGAAAGAAACATGGCCAATCCAACCATCGGATTCATCGGATACGGCAATATGGCACAGGCGATCGCCGAAGGCCTGGTCAATGCCGGCACAATCAGCGGCGACGACATTGTGGCTTGCGCGGCACACTATGACAAGCTGGAACGCAATGCTGCCAAACTTGGTGCGAAAGCAGTGCATACCGCTGCACAAGTGGCCGAAGTCGCCGACGTGGTCGTTATCGCCATCAAACCGTATCAGATTGAAGCGGTGATTTCACCGATTGTTGACCAGCTGGCGCAGCAAACACCATCGTCGTGTCCATTGCGGCAGGCTGGGATCTGAACAAATTCCGCGACCTGTTCGGAACGTCTTTCGAACAGGCACACATCCAATGCACCATTCCGAACACGCCGATGGCTGTCGGCAAAGGCGTGCTGGTCACGGAAATCGACAACACGCTCACGCAGGAACAGACGGAAACCTCGAAAGCCTGTTTTCGTCAATCAGCCTGATTGAACGCGTGGACACCGCACACATGGGCATCGGCATGTGCATCGCCGGCTGCGCCGCGGCCTGACCGACATGTACATCGAAGCAGTTGGCGATGCCGGTGTGAAATATGGATTGCAGCGTGCTACCGCGTATCGTCTGGCTGCCAAAATGGTGGAAGGCGTGGGCGCGCTCTATTTGGCCAACGAAACGCATCCGGGTGCCATGAAAGACGCTGTCTGCTCTCCGGGAGGCACCACCATCAGGGGTGTCGCATCGTTGGAGGAAAGCGCGTTCCGTGGTGCCGTTATCAAAGCAGTCGACGCCATCGAAGCCTAATACTAAGCTAGGGAACCATGTCTCTTACTATCGGAATCGTCGGACTGCCGAACGTCGGCAAGTCCACCATGTTCAACGCATTGACCCGCAACAACGTGCTGGCGGAAAACTATCCGTTCGCCACCATCGAACCGAACACCGGCATTGTGCCGTTGCCGGATGACCGTCTGCCGGTGCTCGCCAAGCTCGTGCACACCGAGAAGATCGTGCCGGCAACCGTCACCTTCGTCGACATCGCAGGCATCGTCAAGGGCGCCTCCGAAGGCGAAGGGCCTGGGCAACAAGTTCCTCGCCAATATTCGCGAAGCCGACGCGATCTGCGAGTCGTGCGTGCCTTCGAAGACGATGATATCGTGCACGTCAACGGCAAGGTCGATCCGTCCGACGACATTGAAACCATCAACACCGAGCTGATCCTCGCCGATCTGCAGACCATCGAGAACGCGCTGCCGAAGCTGGAGAAGGATCTGCGCGGCAAGAAGATCGAACCGGCTTACATGGAAGCGTCAAGCAGGCGAAGACCATTCTTGAAGCTGGCGAAACCATTGATAAGGCGACTCGCGAAGGTCGTTTCGACAAGGATTCCGTCTACGATCTGCATCTGATGAGCGCCAAGCCGTTCATCTACGTGTTCAACGTGGACGATGCCGAACTGCAGAACAAAGACATGCAGGCCAAGCTCGCCGCATCCGTGGCTCCGGCCCCCGCCATCTTCCTCAACGCGCAGTTCGAAGCCGATCTGACCGAACTCGATGAGGCCGACGCGCGTGAAATGCTCGCCGACGCGGTCTTGAGGAGTCCGGCCTGGATCGAGTTGGCGCGAGTCGGCTACGATACGCTCGGCCTTTCCACCTTCCTTACCGCAGGTGAGAAGGAAGTGCGTGCATGGCAGATCCACAAGGCTATACCGCCCCGCAGGCTGCCGGTGTGATTCACACGGACTTCGAAAAAGGCTTCATCAAGGCCGACATCGTCTCCTACGACGATTTCGTGGCTGCCGAAGGCTCCATGGTCAAGATCAAGGAGGAAGGCAAGTTGCGTCAGGAAGGCCGTGACTACGTGATGCAGGACGGCGATATCGTCGAATTTAAATTCAACGTCTCGAAGTAAGTGTTTCTCTGGCTCCCCTCTTTTGTGAGGGGAGCTGTCGCTACAAGCGACTGAGGAGCGGCACGGATAAGGCCTGAGAAGTCGTCTTCTCAGGCCTTTGTCATGACATTGTTCTGCAAGGATTGGCTGCTGCAGCAACATAATGTGTGTTTATTATTGGCCTTGGCGGTCTTGCTGGTCAATCCAATTGTTGACGTCGGTGATCGCCTCGTCAAGGGTTGCTTTGGCGGCTTTGTAGTATTTGGAATCTACAGGTTGACGATTTCCGCGCCGAACGGCCAGAGCGCAAGCTTGGCCATCTTGAACGCTTGAATGCCGAGCGGAATGCCGATGATGGAGATGCACAGAATCAGTTCCACCACTGCCCATCCGATTGCGATGGCCAATCCACCAAGAATGATCCACAGGATATTGCCGAGAACTCGCATGATTTGCCCTTTCCGATTCCGGTCGATGCCTCGCATGTTCAGCTTCACTATTTTGCCAGACATCATGACGGAAACACGAGACGCAACCCTTAGCTCGCCTCTGATTCATCCCCGGACCGTTATTCAGGCGGATCGTATGCGGTAAGCCCGATCCTTTTGTGAAGATTTTGTGTATTGTCGGGCATGCGTGGGTTTCACCGTCGATTTGAATGATGATAGGCTTCTCGATGTCTGCCGTACGAAGACCCATCAAGGAGATGCCATGAACCTGTATCGCTACGCGATGTTCATCGCACGCGCCTGCCGTGGGTCGTTCGTCGGCAATGTTCTGTTTGCCAATCCACAAATGGCCCTATTCTCGATGCTGGTGTAGCGGGGACACGCCTTATGCCGGGATGTACCGATGGCCCATCCGCAGTCGACGTCGCATGAATCGCTCACCATAGCCATCAACTTACGCAAAGCCGCGAATCGTTTGCCGTATATGAATGCGGAACGGATGGCGGCTTTTCCTTTACCCCGGACTCATCGGTGTCCCCGCGTCTTGACACAAGTATGGGGCCGGATCGCCCACACATGCCGTTACCAACAGAAGGAAATGCTGTGACCTCACAGAAAACCGCGGAATTCGGGTCCGCCGCCAGTTCCGCAAAGCCTATTGATCCGCACACCCGATTCATCATCGTAGGCGTGATCGTCGTCGGCTCGTTCATCGCGCTGCTCAACCAGACCGTCATGTCACCGGCCTTGCCGGCACTGATGCGTGATTTCAATATCACCACCGGCACCGTGCAGTGGGTGACCAGCGTCTACATGCTGGTCTCGGGCATCATGGTGCCGATTTCAGGCTATCTGATTGATAAATTCTCCACCCGAAAGCTCTTCGCCGGAGCTCTTGCCACTTTCATGGTCGGCACACTGCTGTGTGCGTCGCGCCGAATTTCGTGCTGTTGCTCGTCGGACGCATACTGCAATCCGCCGGCTCCGGCGTGCTGTTGCCATTGGTCGCCGTAGTGCCGATGCTCGTCTATCCGCCGGATAAGCGCGGCACCGCCATGGGCATGGCCGGTATCGTCATGGCCGCCGGCCCGGCTATCGGCCCGGTTGTCGGTGGTCTGGTGATTGACAGTTTCGGATGGCGCCCGATGTTCATTGGCATCGCAGTCGTGGCACTGGTCATCCTTGTCGGAGGCACGATGATGCTCAAGAACGTCGGCGAGTTGAAGAACCCAAAGCTCAACATCCTGTCCGTGATCCTTTCGACCATCGCGTTCGGTGGCCTGCTCTATGGCTTCTCGTCCGCTTCCACGATGGGATGGGCCAGTCCGGTCGTCATTACCTCAATCGTCGTTGGTCTTGTGGCCTTCGTCGCATTCATATACAAGCAAGTCAAGCTCGATGAGCCATTGTTGCGCGTTGACACCCTTGCCACCCGCAACTTCCGCAACTCCGCGATTCTGGTCACTCTGATCAACGCCGCAGTCGCCGCAACCAACGTGACGTTGCCTATCTTCATCCAGAATGTGCTCGGCCAATCCGCCACCGTCACCGGCATGGTCATGCTGCCCGCCGCGGCGGTCGGCGTCATCCTGAGTCCGGTCGCCGGTGCCGCATTCGACAAATTCGGCCCGCGCGGCGTGGGCATCGGCGGCCTTGCGCTCATGACCATCTCTCTTGGTCTTCTCGGCACCATCAACACCAGGACATCAGTGCTGTTTGTCGCCGTGTTCTGCGCATTGCAGGCATCCGGTCAGGCTATCGCCAACATGCCGATCAACACTTGGGGCGTCAACGCTTTGCCGAACGACATGATCGCCCATGGCAACGCCATCGCCAACACCGGCCGCCAGATCGCGGCAGCCATTGCGACCTCGCTTCTGGTCACCGCAGAAACATCCGTGACCGCCTCGCACATGTCCCAGGGTGTGAAGTCCGCCACGGCCAGCGGCATCGCGTTCTCCTACCTGCTGTGCGCCGCCATCTCGCTGGTCGCCCTGATCATCTGCATCTTCACCGTCACCAGCCGTGCCAAGGAGAAGGCCGCACGCAACGCCAAGGCCTACGAGGCGCAAGCCTCCGCCGAAGTCGCGGCCGAACCACTGAGGCCAGCCCGCCGAGCATCACTACGCCGGCGCATACGTGGCCCCCGCTGCCTCCCTGTTCAAGCAGGCCCAGGAACAGTCCATCGGCGGGATTATGGACGATCAGCCCTACAGCTGCCTGGACAGCGATGACATCACGCATGTGGTGCGCGAGTTCATCCGCCTCAACGTTTCCAGCCTTCCCGTGGTGAACGGCGATGGCAGGCTCGTCGGCTTCGTCAGCGACGGCGATGTCCTGAAATCGATTGCCACCTATGAATCCCGTACGGTTCCCACCGGCACCGGTTCGACGATGGTGGTGTTCGACGACGAAACCGTGGCCTCCAAGGTGCAGGCGCTCTCCGGCAAGAAGGTGATGGACATCGCCACGCGTAAGGTCGTTGCCGCCACGCCCGACCAGCATGTTGGAGAGGTGGCCCGAATCCTCGCCAAGAAGCAGTTCAAGAAACTGCCGGTGGTGGATGGTGATGGCAGACTCGTCGGTGTGATCCGCCGTAAGTCCGTGATGGAACATGCCTTCGACGCGCTGTTCCCCAAAGGATGATCGGTGATTAGGCGCCATCATCGCTGAATAGAATGAATGGAATATGAGGTCTTCCCCTTGCTCGCGGGGAAGCCTCATTGCTTTGTCCGCGGAGTCTTACGGCACCTGCGCAAGGGCAACGTCACGCCTTCATGATGCACTATTGAATAGTGTGTTCCTATCGTTGCATGGTGACGCTAACGCATGGCGTCACGATACTGAAGCCTGCCATCTAACGGCGGGTACGGCTCGTTGCTGGAGTCGTGCACGCATACGCGCGTCGGCGTGCGTATGCCGTGATGTGACCTTTGTGGTGGAATTGAAGAGTTGAGGGGCTTCTGCTGTTTTCGTGGGTTAGGTTCTTGGTTGTGGTAGGTGTATGTCGAGTCCGCCGCAGCGGAGCATGACGAGCGCGATGAGGCTGCTGACGTGGTGGAAGCCATAGGTCATGCGGATGGTGACCTTGATGCTGCTGTGGGGCTTCATCCGTGGAGCCAGCGTGATCATCATTTCGACGATCACGGCGCTGCGGCTGTTGCAAGGCATTCCCGTGGTCGCCGGCACAGGCGGATTCACGCACGTCGACGATGTGCATGAATCCACGTATGGTATGCTCGCCGACGCGGCCGCTCCTGTGTTCGCGCCAGCCGGTTTTGACGACTGGCATGCCTCGGCCGCGTTGATCACGGGATTCGTGGCCAAGGAGGTCGTGGTCGGTTCGATGTCGCAGTCCTATCACGCGGACGGAGCGGATGATACGGCTTCCCAGCAGGTCGGAGAGGGGACGCTGGGACAGAAGCTGCGCGCCTCGTTCGACCAATCGTCATACGGTCATGGCAGGGCCGCAGCCATCGCCTTCCTGCTGTTCACGCTCGCCTACACGCCCTGCCTCGCGACGGTCGCGGAAATGCGACGGCAATTCGGCACGAAAATCGCGGCACGTTCCGTTCCGCTGAGTCTGGCCGTGGCCTACGTCATCGCCGTAATCGCCTTCCATCATTGCGATTGACTGTGATACGGTAGAGGACGGTTCGACATTCCTGCACGTGGTTGGCGACGCACGTCACGTACGGTCGGCCCGCAGGACAATGGTCAGGGCGATATCGTTACACGTATCGTCGGCGATGTTGCGGCAGGATTGACGGTGCGGCAGATCGCCGCCGAACGACATCTGCCGGTCGATTTCGTCGACATGGCCATCGAACGCGCGCGAGAACGAGGATCGCTTGACGTGGTGGATATGCGGTCGCGGCACGCCTGCGGAGAGACGGTATGCCGACCCGACCCGCTTCGTTGGTGTGCGTGGGATGTCCATTCAGGTTTTTCCCATCTTCGGACTCGTAAAATAGGCGAGGTTAACAAGACGAAGAACGATGACATCCGTCGATTCGCAAGGGGTGGACGCATATGGATTATCAGTATCAGGCCGTTGAACAGCCTTCCAATCCCCGCAAAACCTGGCCGATTGTCCTTTCCGTGGTCGTGGCGCTCACTGTGGCATGCGGCGCAGGAGTGTACGTCTACCACAACAAACGGCAGGAGCGTTGGACACATGCCGGCAATCGCTTGCGGAATTCAGCTCGGCCCGTAAGGCCGTGCTCGACACATCCGAAAACGGTAGCGAACTGCAGAAATTGATCCGTGGTGCGCTCGGCGTGAACGACATCATCGACGCGTTCGCGGACGCGGCCACCAGCGCCGAGAACACAGTCGATACGGAAGGCTGCAAGGCGGAAGCCACCATCACGCAGCTCAATCTCGTCTCCAAAACATTGGACAGCGCAACTGACTCCCTGAACGGCAGTCTGAAGACAATCGAAAAAGAACCAGCCGTCGCAAAGCGGCGGCGATACCTCCGATGGCACGTCGAATTCAACGCAATCCAATGATGGGACGAGTCAAAACAAGTCAGACGACAATGCCGAATCGTTGGAAGACTCCAAACTTGCTTTGCAGGAATCGCTTGACAAGGCAAACGCGCTTATCGACAAACTCGGCAATGACGGCGATCTCACCCTTATTGGACGCAAGCTGTTGAGCGCGCTATCCAAAGCCGTTGATGCGGGCCAGCAGCTGATCGACAATAGCGGCGTCAAAGAATCCAAGTATTACAAGGCCGCCAAAACCACGCTTGATGAAGCCATCGAAATGGCCGACAACTGGGTGAATCAACAAGCAGCCAAAGCGCAGTAAAACATTTTCCAAAGTACCGCGTGGCATTCGAAATCTCGTTTGCGCTTACCGTGCCGTCAGTATGCGGATTCGCGCTGATTTTCGCCGCAATCATCTTCTCCGAAGTGCAACTCCCACATCGCAGCAAATCGTAATGCCGAATATGTGAACTTGTCTGTTGATTCCACGCTGTATCTGCTTTATTCTTGAATACTTGTGAAAGAGTTTGTGAGAAGTGGCGGAAACGTATCGCCACCAAAGAGATGGTATTCATCGGCATTGTGACGCTGGCCGCGTCCATTATCGCCTCATGGCTGAAGCAATTCCCTGGATTCAGCCTGTTCGGTGCGCTGATTATCGCACTGCTGATCGGCATGGTGCTGCAGTTTCCGATTCGCAAATGGTATTCCAGCCGTTCACCAGAGCATAAGGCCGGTGTGAAAGACGCAGCAGGACTGATTTCCAACAAGCTGCTCCGCTTGGGTATTATTCTGCTTGGATTCAAGCTCAACCTGCAGGTGCTGTTCACGCAAGGCATCAAATGCTTGCCGATTGCCGCTGTTGTGGTGACGCTCACCATCGTCGTGTGCTACAACATCGCCCGTAAGCTCGGCGTTGACCCGCCAACTGGCCATTCTGGTGGCTGGCGGTACCGGCATTTGTGGTGCCGCAGCGTCATGGGACTTTCCGGATCCATCAAGGTTCCACCGGAACAGGAAGACGAGAAAGCCAACAATGAAGTGATGGCCGTGGCCATCATCGCCATCATGGGCACGATCTTCGCCCTCGTGGAAATCGCATTTGGACCGCTTACCGGACTGACTAACACCCAGCTGGGCATCACAGCCGGCGCATCCCTGCACGAAATCGCACACGCGGTGGCGGCTGGTGACGCGTTCGGCGCGGTCGACATCGCCACCATCATGAAGCTGTCGCGAGTGCTTATGCTCGTTTTCGCCAGCCATCCATCATCGCCATCTTGGTGGGATACGAATCCATTCGCAAGATGCCTTCGGACGGCCAAGCTCGCAATGACTCGTCATTTCCCGTGGATTCCTGCCTCGGACTTCA
>ENA-OQJS01000092-OQJS01000092.1-human-gut-metagenome-genome-assembly--contig:-NODE-92-length-17614-cov-1.179276_pt1 | contig 17614 bp, 23 predicted proteins | sample MGYA00242598_ERZ504764 | MGnify/ENA primary metagenome ERZ504764 (study PRJEB26092, sample SAMD00036368) | human gut metagenome | host: Homo sapiens | study: EMG produced TPA metagenomics assembly of...
GCTCACGCTGGTTCCGCCTCGCCGCCAACGGTACTGCTGGTTACGCTTGGTTTCCACCTCCGCCGCCACCGCAGCCGCAATGCTCTCTTGGGGCTTCACCGAGAAGATTCGCTCCGGTCACTACACCGCCATGGGTGCCGCTTCCGGCATCGTCGCGGGCCTCGTCGCCATCACCCCGGCCGCCGATGTGGTCTCCCCGCTGTGGGCCATCGTGCTCGGTGCCATTGCCGGCGTGCTCACTTGCCTCGCTTGCGGCCTGAAGTTCAAGCTCGGCTACGATGATTCTCTCGACGTTGTCGGCGTCCACGGCGTCGGCGGCTTCACCGGCACTGTGCTTATCGGCTTCTTCGGCGAAGGTACCGGTCTGTTCGCAGGCGGCGACTGGAAGCAGCTGGTTGTGCAGCTCATCGTTGCCCTCGTTGCCATCATCTGGTCCGCTGTCGTCACCGGCATCATCGCCTTCGCTCTGGAGAAGACGATTGGCTGGCGTGTCACCGAAGCTCAGGAAGTCGGCGGTATCGATCTTGCCGATCAGGGCGAACGTGCTTACGATTTTGCTGGTACCGCCAGCTCTGTTCTCAAGGAGGTGAAGTGAGATGAAGCTCATTACCGCTATCATTCAGCCGCATAAGCTTGACGATGTCAAGGAAGCCCTCGCTGCCGCAGGTGTTCACGGTCTGACCGTGTCTGAGGCTAACGGTTACGGCCGCCAGCGTGGCCACACCGAGGTCTACCGTGGCGCCGAATACACCGTGGATCTCATTCCGAAGATTCGCATCGAGGTGCTGTCCGACGACGCCGATCGCCGAGACTCTGGTCGGTGTGATCGTCAAGTCCGCCGGCTCCGGCACCATCGGCGACGGCAAGGTCTGGGTTGCCCCGCTTGATTCGGTGACCCGCGTGCGCACCGGCGAGACCGGCTCTGCCGCTATCTGATAATTCATTCGGATAGATATTAAGGGTCCCGGGCTTAGGTTCGGGTTATCAATAGACAGATCCCCGTACGTGCTTCGCGCCGTGCGGGGATTTTCATACGATTTTCGCGTCATATTTTTTGCTTCGGATTTCCCACTTTCGCTTTTATCTGCTCAGATTTGCTTGCTTTTGCGAAGATTCATAAGGATTTGCTATGACTTCAGCGGTTGATGGTCTTAAACAACGTTTCATGGATATGAGTCAGCCGGATGCCGACGGCGTGTACCGCAATGGTGCGGCGAAGCGCAAGGTTCGTACGGATCTGGCCATGGATTGCCTGACGAAGTTGTGGCAGGAGGCCTGCCAGACGGTTTCTTTTGACGTTCCACAAACTGGTATTGGTCTTGGTGCGGTGGGCTCGTTGGCTCGCGGCCAGGTTGGTCCGAGTTCCGATCTTGACTTGGTGGTCATTTATGAGCCTCACGCGCTCACTGACCAGCAGCTCAATGAGCTTGCCAACAAATTGTGGTATCCGATTTGGGATTCTGGTCTTGATCTTGACCAGTCGGTGCGTACCCGCGCGCAGTGCGAGGCTGTCACCGACCATGATCTGCCCGCCGCGATGGGTTGGCTGGATGTGGTGCCGATTGCGGGCGATACGCAGCTGATCGAATCCACGGCCGTCTCCATTTTGGAGCGTTGGCGTAGGGCCGCCCGTAAGCGCTTGCCCGAATTGTTGGGTTCCGCCAAGTCTCGTTTGGGCGAGTTCGGCCGTATGGCGTATAGCAATCAGCCTGATATTAAGGAGTCTCGCGGTGGTTTGCGCGATTCCGTGCTGGTCTCCGCGCTTGCCGCTTCTTGCTTGCCGACCGCCCGCACGGCCAGTATGACGATGCCGTCGAACGGTTGCTGGATGTGCGCGATTGCATTCATTTGGTCGCCAACAAAGACACGAATATGCTGCTTGCCCCCTATCAGGCGAAGGTTTCGGCGATGCTGGGTTTGGCCGATCCGACGTTGCCGAGCGGCGAGCGCGAGGCGAAGTCGATTGATGATTTGCAGACGTTGCTCGCGCGTGTTGGTCGCCAGATCGCGTTTTCGCTTGATTCCACGGCTTCTCGCGCTGAGCATTCGTTGACTCATGAGAAGCCTCGTTTTGCGTTTTTCCAGGTGTTCCAGCCTCGTGGCGGCGGTAAGCGTCAGGCGCCTACGTTTGATGTGATTGCGCCCGGTATCGCCAAGCATGAGGAGGAGATCGTGCTTGCGCCGGGTGCCGATCCGAAGTCCGATCCGTGCCTTGCGTTGCGGGCGGCTGTTGCTGCGGCTGAGTTTGGTCTGCCGATCGCGCCCGGCACGTTGCAGAATCTGAAGTCGTGTCCGATCGATGATCGCACGTGGAATGATGAGTCGCGTAGTCTGTTCTTGCGTTTGCTTGCGAGCGGTCCCGCGTTGTTGCAGGTGTGGGAGGAGATTGATTTTGTCGATATTCCGGGTCGGCTGATTCCGGAATGGCTGGCGATTCGTAATCGTCCGAGCGCTTCGGCCGCGCACCGTTACACGATTGACCGTCATTCGGTTGAGGTGGTCACGCGGCTTGGTCGTGAAACACCTCGTGGAAACCGTTATGATGATCGGCATTATCAGGCGTTGCTGATGGCTGGTATTTTGCATGATATCGGCAAGCGTCCAGGGGTTGCCGATCATGCTGCGGAGGGTGCGCGTCATGCGTCCATGGTGTTGAAACGCATGGGTTTTGACCGTGACATTATTTGGTGGGTCACGTTGCTGGTGCGCGAGCATCTTACGTTGTCGGAGTTTGCGACTGGTCAGAATCCGAATGATCCGAATGTTGGTGACGAGTTGGCGTCTCGTCTTGATCATGATCCGCTGCTGCTTGACATGCTGTTCGATCTGACTCGTGCTGACGGTTCGTCGTTGGGTGCCACGGCCGGCGAGACCATTTCCAAACAGTACGGCTGGAGTAAATGGCGCGAAACCCTTGTCCGAACCATGTACAACGCCACCCGCTACCACATGTGAGGCCGCGTAGGCTGTGAGCGAATGCCCGGCAAAGCGACATGGTTGCCGATGCGGTACCCGCCGCGTCGGCGGAAACCCATCGTTTAAGAAAAAGTGGGGAATATATCACCTTCGGTTCACTTAAGCAAGTCACAACCAGGGGAATGGGCACCCGTACGAAAGATGTCCCCAAGTTGTCCACTTGGTTATCCCCATTTGGTGGATAACTCGATATGTTTTCCACATAGTTATCCCCAGTATGTGGATAACTCGGGTTTTTTCGGCTTTCTTATCCACAGCGAACAGATTCGCGCGTGTCGGGTGATTTCGATCCTGCCAATGCGGAGATTCCTCCAGAATCTCATCGCAACATCATTCGTGAAGCGGCACAGGTATTATGGTTTTTCCCGGTACACCACACATCGAAGAGCTGGAGAAGCATGGCGGAGAGCAATTCTTGGAACAATGGCCTGAATCAAGGGCAAAACCGCGGTTTTTCAGGCAATGGCAGCATTTCCGGCGCGTCGGGAACGGCTATTCGCGACGCTATCTTCGACCGTGTGCCGCCACATGACGACGCCGCCGAAATGGCGGTGCTCGGCGGCATGCTCATGAGCAAAGACGCCATCGGCGAAGTCTCGCAGATGATTGACATCACCGACTTCTACCAGCCGCGCAACCAAACCGTGTACGAAGCCATCATCAACCTGTTCTCCGCATCGCAGCCCGTCGACGCGGTGCTGGTGGCCAACCAGCTGCTCAAAGACGGCGACCTCGAAAAAGTGGGGGGATCCGACTATCTGCACAGCCTCGTCGCATCCGTGCCGACCGCAGCCAACGCAACCTTCTATGCCGACATCATCCACCAGCGTGCCATCCTGCGCAATGTGATCGCAGCCGGCACCAAAATCGCACAGCTCGGCTACACCGCCGAAGGATCCCAAGCCGAAGACGTCGTCAACCTGGCACAGGCCGAAGTCTACGAAATGTCGACCGGCAAAGTGAGGCAGGATTGCGCGCCGATCGGCACCGTCATCACCGACACCCTCGACCAAATCGACCGGCTGCAAAACGGCGAGGTTTCCAAAGGCGTGCCAACCGGATTCCGTGACATCGACGACGTGACGCAAGGCCTGCAGCCGGGCAGATGATCGTCGTTGCAGGCCGACCGGCCATGGGTAAGTCCACGCTCGGCGTTGATTTCGCGCGAGCTGCGGCGCTGCACCACAATATGACGTCCGTGATCTTCAGCTTGGAAATGAGCAAAACCGAACTTGCGCAACGAATCATTTCGGCGGAAGCGAATATTCCGCTGTCAGCCATGCGCCGAGCGGAAGAAATCACGCAGGAACGTTGGAATATCCTCAATAATCTGCAGGATAAACTGCAGAACGCACCATTATTCATCGACGATAGTCCGAACATGAGCTTGATGGAGATCCGTGCGAAATGCCGCCGATTGAAGCAGACGAACGATCTGAAATTAGTGGTGATCGACTACCTGCAGCTCATGACCTCCGGCAAGGCCGTGGAAAGCCGCCAGCAGGAAGTGTCTGATTTCTCGCGTGCATTGAAGCTGCTTGCCAAGGAATTGGAAGTGCCGGTGGTGGCGCTGAGCCAGCTGAACCGTGGCCCCGAAATGCGTCAGGATAAAAAGCCGCAGCTTTCGGATTTGCGCGAATCCGGTTCTATCGAACAGGACGCCGACGTGGTGTTCCTCGTGCACAGGCCGGACGCCTACGACAAGGAAGATCGCCCGGCGAGGCCGATATCATCATGGCGAAGCATCGTAACGGTCCGACGCAGACGTTCAATCTCGCGTTCCTTGGCGCATACTCCAAGTTCAAAGATATGCCGCAGGACTACCAGAGCCAACAGGAGGTATAGCATGGCGTGGAACTCATTCGCAACGCCGTTGATCGGCAAGGCCGTGCGTGCGGCCTCCCGCCTGGCACATGGCGGCGGCAGCGCGTTCCCCGGCAAAATCGTGGAACGGATCGACCCGCAATCCTCGCACGCACCCTGCAGCAGCTACCGCTTGGCGTGGTGCTCGTGTCTGGCACGAACGGCAAAACCACCACCACGCGCATGGTGGCAAGCATGCTGGAATCGTTGGGATTGAAGGTATTCACCAATCCGACCGGATCGAATTTCACCCGCGGCGTGGTCTCGTCGCTGCTGGCCGAAGTCTCGCTCGGCGGCAAACTGGACGCCGACATCGCCGTACTGGAACTCGACGAAGCGTACGCGGTGCATTTCGTCAAACAAGTGCAACCCGACTACTGCCTGCTGCTCAACGTGATGCGCGACCAGCTCGACCGTTTCGGCGAAATCGACAATACCGCACGACTGCTGAGCAAAGCCGCCGAAGCGACCACCGGAACCGTAGTGCTCAATCGTGAGGATCCACGCATTGCACGACTTGCTGACGTCGCACATACTGAAGATGGTGTGGAAGTGCGCTATTTCGGTCTTGACGGGTCGTTGCGCAGCTTCTTCCCGTCCGACGACGACATGCGCACGACAGTCGATACTGCATCGTCCGCAAATATTGAGATTGACGATGCTGCAGCGATTGCGAAAACTGGGGAAAATGCAGAAAAATCGGGAGATGCGGCAATTTCAGAACAGCTACCAGCTGACGTGACCTTGCTTGCCGTAGGCGACCATCGTGCCAGCTTCGGCATCGATGGCGAAACGTACGAAACCGCCGTGAAACTGGAAGGTGTGTACAACCTGTACAACGCGGCGGCCGCATTGGCCGTCGTACGCGCGGTCGTAGCCGACGCGCAAGCAATGTTCCTGCCGTTCGAAGAGAACGTAACCGACGAACTATTGCGACAAGTGGGAATCTCACAGCGCATGATCGACTTCGCGCACTCCACCACGCAATCCATGATCGACGCGGCAGCCGAAGTCACTCCGGCGTTCGGACGCGGCGAAGTCATCGACGTGAACGGTTCGCCGGTGGAGCTGCTGCTCGTCAAAATCCCATGGATTCCGCCTCTCGCTCGCATCCTTCGCCCCCGAAGGCTGCGACACCATGATCGCCATCAACGACGAATACGCCGACGGGCGTGACATGAGCTGGTTGTGGGACGTGGATTTCTCCTCGCTGCGAGACACCGGTGTGGCCATGGTTTCAGGCGTGCGCGCATGGGATATGGCGTTGCGTCTCGAATACGATCAGGTGCCGGTGAATAGCGTCAACACGGAACTTGAAGAGGCTGTCTCAACGTTCGTGAACGCGAATCCGGGTACCCCCAAGCACATTTACTGCACATACACGGCAATGCTCAAAACGCGAGCCGCGCTCGGCAAAATCGCCGAAGTCGCCGACGCTGGCGTGGGCAAATAACAGCGCGAATCCGCGCAACGCATGAAAACGCATGAAGAACGTATGAAACGCATGAGGGAGACGATATGAGCCAGACAATCGACATCGTGTCGCTATATCCGAAAGACATGAACATCTACGGCGACTCCGGCAACGTACTCACCATCCAGCGCCGACTCGCGCTGTACGGCTACGAACCGCACGTGCACGCCTACAATCAGGGCTACTCGTGGCCCGAACACGTCGATATGATTCTGGGCGGCGGCGGCCAAGACACCGGCCAGAAGAAAATCATCGACGACTTCTTCAAACGTGCCGACCTGCTGCGCTCGCTGGCTGCCGACGGCACCCCCATGCTCATGATCTGCGGCCTGTATCAGCTGTTCGGCGAATATTTCGAAACGGTGGATGGCTCCCGGCTCGACGGCATCGGCGTGATCGGCGCGTACACGGTCGGTCAGGAAGTTCGCATGATCGGCAATCTGACCGAGCATTCCGACGATTTCGGCGATATCATCGGCTACGAAAACCATTCCGGCCAGACCTTCCTGCGCGAAGGCGTGCAGCCGCTGCGGCACCGTCGACGCGGACGCACCGGCAACAACGGCGAGGATCATACGGAAGGCGCGCGCGTCAACAATGTGATCGGCACATACATGCACGGCTCGCTGCTGCCGAAAACCCGCGATCGCCGATTTCTGATCCGCACCGCCGCAGAACGCCGGTATGGTTCGTTCGATCCGGCCGCTGCAGGGCAGACGGAAGCGCAGCGTGCGGAACTTGATCGCATCAATACGATTGCTGGTAACGCGCGTCGCGTGGCCATGTCACGCCCGCGCTGATTGTTTTCGCGCTGTTTCGTAGTTTTCGCGTTTTCGTACGCTGTGAGCATACGGCAGCGAGTCTTCCGCAGAATTGTAATGATTGACTAGTTTCGTTGACGTTATTTGTGAAGAAAATGCGATAGAGTGGGTACCACCATCACCTTAAGGAGGTAATCATGGCTGATTTTGATTTTGGTGACGGCCTGCGTAAGGTCTTCCTCGCCGGCGTTGGCGCTTTGGCGACCACGGTCGAGAAGAGCCAGGAAATCGTTGACGATCTCGTCAAGAAGGGCGAGCTGACCGTCGAACAGGGCAAGGCCCTCAACGCCGAACTCAAGCACAAGGTCGCGGAGGTCAAGGAATCCTCTGAAGCCAAGGCTGCAGAGGAAACCAAGGAAGCCGAACCTGAAGCCAAAGCCGAGTAACGTTCAATCGTTCACATCGCCGTCTGCTCGTCGCATCACGTTCAGACGGCGATTCGTTATGCGGAACTTGCGAAACATGCGAACGGCCGTGTGCGGAACGTAAGAAACGTGCGAAACATGCGAATCGCATGAAATACGCGGGACGCAAGTCTCCTCATGAATCCCACTCATCGTAATCCGACCAACGTTTGCGAGCAGCGATATGTCTTTGAATTCCCCGATCGAGCCGGATGCGGCCCGCCCCGAAAGCGTGGAGCCGGTCACACTTTCCGACCGATCAACGCGGTGATCAATCCGACGGCGACCCTCCGTCCGACGCGGCTGCGGCAACGGCAGCCAAATCCGCGGGAAAAACGGGAATCCCGCAATCGCAAGGCAAGCAGAACGACGCAACCTTTACGCAACCCGAAACCATCGGACTGTTCGGCCCGCGTAAAGACTCATTCTCGCAGCGCTACCACCTGACTCGTCGAGGCAAACTGAAGCGACTTGCGCAAATCGCGCAAATCGTCAACCAATTCGACATTGTGCACGGCCTGACCCCCGTCAAAATGCGGCTCATGTTCGAAGCGCTTGGCCCAACTTTCGTGAAAGTCGGGCAGATCCTATCCATGCGATCCGAAATCCTGCCCCAATCGTTCTGCGACGAACTCGCCAAACTGCGCGCCGACGCCGACCCCATGCCGTACGGCACCGTCCTGCAAGTGCTGGAAGACGAATACGGACGCCCGGCAGGCGAAAATCTTCGACCATATCGACGCCACACCGCTCGGATCGGCAAGCCTCGCGCAAGTGCATCGTGCGAAACTCACTACCGGAGAAGATGTGGCCGTCAAAGTGCAACGCCCGGGCGTGCGCGAAACCATGGCACAGGATGTGTCCATCATGCGCACCATCGCACGAATAGCCGCCAAAACCATGCCCAGCGCCCAAGTGGTCGATCTCTCCGGAGTGGTCGAAGAACTGTGGGACACCTTCGAAGCCGAAACCGACTTCATGATCGAAGCGCGAAATCTGGCGGAATTCAAACGATTCTGCGAACACTACAAATACATGGACTGCCCGAAGCCATACTCCGACCTGTGCACCGAACACGTGGTGGTCATGGACTACGTCGAAGGCATTTCCGTCTCGCATCCTGATGAGCTCATCGAAGCGGGCTACGATCTGAAGGAAATCGGCACCAAACTGGTCGACAATTACGCCACGCAAGTGCTTGACGAAGGCTTCTTCCACGCGGATCCGCACCCGGGCAACATCATGGTGCGCGGCGGGCAGATCGTGCTGCTCGACCTAGGCATGACGGGCCGGCTTAATGCCAAAACCCGTTCCATCTTGAAGACATGATTTTCGCGGTCGCCAACAGATTCGCCGCGCTGCCGACGTCTGCTGCGTTTCGCCGGTGCCGAGGCCGATCCGGAGGATTATCCGGCGTTATTGGCCGACTTGGACGTGATCGTCAAGGAATTCGGCACAGTGGATTTGGCCGAGCTGGATATCGCCGCCATGCTCACCGCGTTGACGCAAATGGCGCAACGACACGGCATTGAAGTGCCGAGCACCGTCACCACCGTCGGGCGTGCGCTGGTCACTTTGGAAGGCCTGCTCGACGAGTTCATTCCAGACGTGAATATGATTCAGATCATCTCCGACCATATCGCCGCAAGCACGTCGAAGAAGGATTTCGCCAAGGATGAGGCGAAATCGCTGGTTGTCGAAGGTCATCAGGCGCTGCACAGCCTGCTCGCTGCCGCCAATGAGCTGAAAGTGGCCTCCCGTATGCTTACGCGCGGCCAGTTGCGCGTGAATATGGAGATGGTCGGTTCGCAGGAACCGATCCATCTGCTTGCCAACATGGTGAACAGGCTTACGATGGCGCTGATCGTCGTCGGATTGTTCATCGGCTCGTCGAATCGTGTACTATGCGGGCATCAAACCGGTGATTTTCGGCATTCCGATCGTCGGTTTCCTCGGCTATGTGATCGCGTTCGTTTTGTCCGTCTGGATCGTGTTCGACATTTACTTCAAGGGACGTTCCAACAAAAAGCGATGACGCTAGTCTAGGGGGAGAGTGGATTCGCGTTGGATGAGGCGGCAGGGAAGGTATTCCGTGCCGTGGTGGGGCTGGCCGTTGATGGCGTCCATCAGGTAGCGGGCGGCTTTGCGGCCGATGAGTTCCGTTTCATTGTCGATGCTGGTCAGCGGCGGGCGGGAGCTCTTGGTGAGCACGTCCCAATTATCGTGGCCGATCACCGCCACATCCTCAGGAATGCGTAGATGCTGCGACTTCAACGCGTCAATGCATCCTCGTGCCAGCTGATCGCTCTGGCATACCACGGCGTCGACTTCACGCTTGGTCGAGCAGCAGTCTGGTGGCGGCACGCCCCCAATTCTCGTCCCAACGGCCATAGCGAATCGGGCCAGCCGGTTCCAAACCAACCTCGGCCAACGCTTCCAACGCGCCCTTGGTGCGGTCGGTGGAGGCCGTATATGTTTCATCGCCGCCAATAATGGCGATACGGTTGCGTCCGCACGAAATCAGATGATTCACGGCCATGCGCCCGGCGTCCACATTGTCACACGTCACCGAACAATCGTTGGTGTCGGTGGAAGGACCATACACATACACCAGCGGCACGCCCCAATCACGCCCCAGCGACGGGCGCGGATTCGTCTCGCACTGCACAATCAGCAGGCCGTCCACTTTCAGCGACAGCAGTTTCTCTACATGGCTGCGTTCCAGCGCATCGTCACCGCGAGCATTGGCGAGTAGTACCGATGTCGATTGTGCGCGCAGCTCGTTTTCGGCGCCAATAAGAATAGGCGTGGAGAAACGGCCTTGCAGATCGGAAGTGACCAAACCGATGGTTCCGCTTCTGCCGCTTGCCAACGATTGCGCCAGCTTGTTCGGGGAATAGTTGAGTTGCCGCGCTGCCTCCATCACGCGCTCGCGGGTGTCTTCACTGACGCGCGGTTTGCCATGCAGCGCCTTTGAAGCCGTTGCCAAAGACACGTTGGCCAGCGCTGCTACATCTTCAAGCCTTGCTGTTGAGTGAGTATCTGCAGTTGCCATGATGTTCCCCTTTTTTACGGTGTGACGAAAACGTTGCTGCGCGTCGATGCGCTTCGCCGCCCTTGTATTGCGTAATATTATACGACAAAACTGCGAAAGTTTTCGCATCGTGTCAAAAAGTGGACAAAACGGCTTTATATAGCCGATTGCTGACATTTTCACTTGCAAATTGCGAAACTTTCGCATTTGCGAAAATGAACACATTTTTCTTTCGCATTTTCTGCATCTCACGTCATTTTTTGCTGTCATAAACGATTCTTAAAATGCTAAGAATCGTTTATTTATAACGGTTTTATCGACATGAATACCTTTGCATTCTGATGTGCGAAAGCGATTTTGCAAAATCTGGAGAAAACCATATACTGAGAAAAGGCTTTCGCACTACGGCTCAATCGAAGGAGAACAACCGGAAATCGTGAAGGCAGACGGCGGAAGGCCCGCCGGATGGCTCAAAGCTGAGCATACATAGAGAAAGAAGGTAGACATGGTGTCTTTCAACAAGGTCACTCGCGTTATTGCCGGCATCGCGGCAACCGCGTTGCTTATTCCGATGGCTGCATGCGGCGGTGGTTCCAGCAGTGGTGGATCCGCGGCTCCGGCCGATATTCCGGCAGCCGGCACTGATGACGGCACTGAGATCACTCTGTGGACCCGTTCTCCGCTGGAGCGTCAGGCCAAGAACGCGGTGAAGGCCTACAACGCCTCCCACAAGAACCAGGTCAAGCTGGAAATCATTCCGAACGACGATATGGAAGGCAAGGTTGGTGGTGCCTCCCAGACCGATTCCCTTCCGGACATTCTCGCCGGTGACGTGGTGCGTATTCCGTACTGGGCTTCTGAAGGCATCTTCACCGACATCACCAAGCAGATCGACGGACTCGACAACAGTCCGACTGCAGCAGGCCACATTGAAGCCGGTACCGTGGATGGCAAGGAATACACGCTGCCGTTCATCACCGACGTTTCCGTGATGGTATGGAACAAGAATCTGTACAAGGAAGCAGGTCTTGACCCGGAGAAGGGTCCGAGCAGCATCGACGAGTTCGTTGAGCAGGCCAAGGCGGTCGCGGCCCTCAACAAGGACGGCGTGGCAGGCTCCTACTTGGCCGGCCAGTCCGGTGGCGCTCTCGTGTTCGACCTGTTCCCGTCCGTGTGGGCTGACGGCGAATCCGTGATGAACGCAGATGGCACCGAAGCCACCCTCGACAACGATTCCATGAAGGCCGTGCTCGACGCTACAAGGAACTCGCCAACACCACCAACGGCTTGGGCGCAGGTCCAAGGAAGAAACCGGTGCCACCTGGACCGCTCCGTTCGCCAACGGCAACATCGGTGTGATGCCGTATCCGAACACCTCCTCCACCGCACTGTTCGAAGCTGAGAAGGACGGCGGCTTCGAAGTCGGTGTCACCCCGATCCCGGGCACCAAGGAAGGCAAGACCTCCACGTTCCTCGGCGGCGATGCATGGGCATCTCCAAGGACTGCAAGCACGTCGCTCAGGCTTGGAACTTCCTCGCATGGCTCATGAGCGATGACGCCCAGAAGGAAGTCTTCGCAGCCAACGGCGACACCGCATCCAACATCCAGACCCTGAAGACCGCCTACGACGATGCCGATCCTCGCGTCCAGACCATCAACTCCGTAATCATCGACGGCAATGGCCAGACCCCGAAGTCCGCAGCTTTCAATGAGGCCTTCAACGCAGCCGGTTCCCCGTGGCAGCTGCTCATCCAGAACGCAGTCTGGGGCGATGGCGATCTCAAGGCCGACAACCAGGCCATCACCGACGTGCTGGGTCAGTGAGGTGAGCCACTGAAAACAAACTTCTCCTCCTTTTTCTCCTTTCCCCGATTTACATAACTTAAGAACAACTGAATATCGAATAACTGAATATCGAAAACAAAAATCGACAGACCACAGTTGTGGTCTGCCATGAAGATCGACAATACTTCAAAAACAATGTCGGTCTTCATGGCGGATTTCAACGGCCGCACGAGACGGAATCGCACTTCCAAACGCATATCCAATCGCTTGGCCATTTATGTCGAAAACCCCGAACGATTCAAGAGAGAGTCGCCAAAAGTGTTCCAAGGAGGGAATATGACTACTGTTTCCAAGAACGCTGCGCCAGTGAAGACGCATCGTTCCAAGGCCAAGGCGGAGGCAACCCGTCGTGGCCTGCTGTATGCGCTGCCTGATTGGCTGATGATCATCATGCTGTTCTTCGTGCCAATCGTGCTGCTCGTCATCATGGCCGTTCCCGCTGGTCGTTGATGGGCGGTAACCGTGGTTGGAATTTCCCTGAGAATTTCGTCAAGGTTTTCGAAAATAAACTGCTCGGACAGTCGGTGTTGTTCACACTTGAATACACCGTGATCGTCACGATTTTCCTGCTGGTGCTCGGCCTTGGCCTGGCGCTGATCGTGCAGGAAAGCACCAAGTGGAACAATATGCTGCGCACGTGCTTCCTGCTGCCGTCCGCAACCGGTCTCGCCTCCGCTTCGCTGCTGTTCTACGCGCTGTACTCCCCGCCAGGTGGGCCCCGTCACCAAGATCCTGAGCTTCTTCGGATTGATGGATGAGGGCGGCTCCGTGCTCGCCACCGGCCAGAGCGCGCTGTGGGCCACCATTATTGTGATCGTCTGGCGTTTCTCCGGCTACTACATGCTGCTCATGATGATCGGCCTGCAGGCATTCCGGGCGACCTGTATGAGGCCGCGCGCATGGACGGTGCTGGCACGTGGCGCATTTTCCGTTCCATCACCCTGCCGCTGATGAAGCCGACCATCGTGATGTGCCTGATCTACTGCGTCACCGGTTCCATCCTCGCGTTTCGACCAGTTCTTCATTCTGACCAAGGGCGGTCCGAACAATTCCACCATGACCGTGGTGCAGCTCATCTACAACTTCGCATTCGATTCCAAGAAGGATCTGGCATGGCAGCCGCACTGTCGCTGATCGTGCTTGCGGCCCTCGTGGTGATCAATTCCATCCAGATGCGCGGTATGCGCGACAACACCAAGTGAGCAAGGGGAGGGAACTCACATGACTACTCCATTGTGGAAGCGCGTAATCGTCTATATTCTCGAAGGTCTGCTGGCTCTGTCTTCATTTCGCCGCTGATCTGGGTGGTGGTCTGCTCGTTCAGTCCGCAGCCTGGTTCCGCACAATCCAAGGGCTGGGGTGTGAACAACTATCTGACGTTGTTCGGCTACCAGGAAGGCCTGCCGAAGTACCTGTTCAACTCGGTGGTGGTGACGTTGGTCGCCGTGGTGTTCTCCGTGGTGGTGTGCACGCTCGCAGGCTATTCGTTCTCCCGTTTCGACTATCCGGGCCGCAATCTCGGATTCATGGTGACGCTGTCCATTTTGATGGTACCGTATGCGTCTCTGCTGATTCCGCTGATGGTGTGGTACAAGGATATTGGTCTGAACGATTCCTTGCTGGGTGTCGGTTTGGTTATTACCTTGTTCCAGCTGCCGATGAGCACGTTCATCATGCGTAATGCTTTCGATGCGATTCCGAAGGATATGGAAGAGGCCGCCATGGTCGATGGCTGCAACTCCCTGCAGTCGTTGATTAAGATTCTGGTGCCGGTCGTCAAGCCGTCGATGGTCACTGTCGGTCTGCTTGCTTTCCTTGAGGCTTGGAACAATTTCATGATTCCGCTGTACCTGTCGAGTTCGTCGAACGCCACGCTGCCGCTCGCTTTGGTGAACATGCGTCAGCAGACTATGGGCGTCATTGATTACGGTGCCACCGAAGCTGGCGTCGTGATTCTGATGATCCCCGCAGCCATCCTCTTCCTAGCCCTCCAGAAGTACTACGTCAAAGGTTTATGGCTGGAGCCGTCAAGGGCTGACACCTGGCGATGTCAGCCCTTGGGAGACAGCCCAGTGGACTGTTTCCAGGCTCCGGCCTGAGCAGAACCGAAGGCGGAGTAGCCAAGAGCCGTCAAGGGCTGGCGAAGTCCTTAATCTTAAGGAAATATCATGAATGTAACTATTACTTCTCCTTTCTGGAAGCAGCGTCGCGACCAGATCGTTGAATCCGTCATTCCCTATCAGTGGGGTGTGATGAATGATGAGATTGCCACTGAAGTTCCGGATGATCCGGCTGCAATCAGCTTGCCGATAATAAAAGTCATGCCGTGGAGAATCTGCGTATCGCAGCCGGTGATGAGGCCGGTGAATTTCATGGCATGGTCTTCCAGGATTCCGACATATATAAGTGGTTGGAGGAAGCGGCTTACGCACTGTCGTATCATCCTGATCCGCAATTGCGGGAACTGTGCGATAAAACCGTCGACCTCATCGCACGTGCGCAACAATCGGACGGATATTTGGACACTCCGTACCAAATCAAAACCGGTGAATGGGCGCATCGTGAGCGTTTCACACTGATTCAGCAAAGCCATGAAATGTATGTCATGGGCCACTACATTGAGGCTGCTGTCGCCTATCATGAGGTGACCGGTAACCAGCAGGCGCTTGACGTGGCGTGCCGTATGGCGGATTGCATCGATGCCAATTTCGGCCCGGAGGACGGCAAGATCCACGGTGCTGATGGGCATCCGGAAATCGAATTGGCGTTGGCGAAGCTGTATGATGCGACCGGTGAGGAGCGCTATCTGAATCTGGCGCGGTATCTCATCGACGTGCGTGGTCAGGATCCGCAGTTCTACGCCAAGCAGATCGCCGCTGTCGACAACGACTACATTTTCCGGGATCTGGGATTCTACAAGCCCACGTACTTCCAAGCCGCGCAGCCGGTGCGCGAGCAGCAGACCGCTGACGGCCATGCTGTGCGCGTGGCCTATTTATGCACTGGAATCGCACATGTGGCGCGTATTACCGGCGATCAGGGCTTGCTGGATGCGGCGCATCGTTTTTGGAACAACATCGTGTCGAAACGCATGTATGTAACGGGTGCGATCGGTTCCACACATGTGGGGGAGTCGTTCACGTACGATTACGATCTGCCGAACGACACCATGTATGGCGAAACGTGCGCTTCTGTGGCGATGAGCATGTTTGCCCGCCAAATGCTTCTGTTGGAACCGAATGGTGAATATGCCGACGTGCTTGAGCGTGAGCTGTTCAATGGTGCCATCGCGGGCATCAGCTTGATGGCAAGCAGTATTACTATGTGAATGCGTTGGAGACTTCGCCGGACGGTTTGGACAATCCGGATCGGCATCATGTGCTTTCGCATCGTGTCGATTGGTTTGGCTGCGCATGCTGCCCAGCTAATGTCGCGCGATTGATCGCGTCGGTGGACCGTTATGTGTATACCGAACGTGACGGCGGTCGCACGGTGCTCGCTCACCAGTTCATTGCGAATCAGGCAAGTTTTGATTCCGGGTTGCATGTGGAGCAGCGTTCCGATTTTCCGTGGAACGGTCATATTGAGTACATGGTGGAATTGCCCGCTGAGGCGGCTGATTCGGTACGTTTCGGCGTGCGTATTCCCACATGGTCGGCTGATTCCTATGCGCTGACATGCGATGGTGTTGCTGTGAAGACGGCTCCGGAAAACGGTTTCGTATATTTCGCAGTTGCTCCGGGAACTGCATTGCATGTGGTGCTGGATCTTGATATGGCAGTGCGATTGGTGCGTGCCAACTCTCATGTGCGTTGCGATGCAGGTCGTGTTGCGGTGATGCGCGGTCCGCTCGTCTATTGCGCGGAGCAAGCCGATAATGCCGGCGATCTGTGGACGTACCGTCTTGCTGATGGCGTGGATGCTGCGGATGCCACGGTTACTTTCGAGAGTGATTTGCTTGGAGGTGTTGACGCGGTGACGTTGCCTGCCGTTCGTGAGGCTGCGGATGCCGTGGACGCCCCGTTGTACATGTCCGCTCAGCGTGACGCCTCAGATGAGCGGACGTCGCTCAAGCTGGTGCCCTACTACGCATGGGCCAACCGCGAACTCGGCCAAATGAACGTGTGGTTGCGCAGCTAAACAAAAGAAAGACTTGCTACCCGGCGCTATGAGTGCCATGGTGCCGGGAAGCGGGTGAGCGCGGCGTGATCGATTGGAGCCGAATGCGCCGCGCTGACTGGAATGAGAGACCGGCTGCCCTTATGGGGTGGCCGGTTTTGTCATAGTCCCTAGTATAAAACGGGAAAATGCGAAAACTTTCCTTTTCGCATAAAAGCCATCGTATGGCAGTTCACTTAGAAAAGCATTGGAGAAAACTGAAAGAAAATTTGCGAAACCGTATTCGCGTCATGTATTCTTGAAATGTCGGTGGACGCTCCAATCTCATGTCCATCGCACGACTCTCATTCCTACAGAAAGAAAGTTGGATGCCAGGGAACGAGCTTGGCAACCAAGGGCCAACGATGGTCCATGTAGGAGGAATTGATGACACCATCAACAAGGAAGAAAGGGATTGTCACGTCATTGGGCGTGCTGACGGCAGTGGCCACACTGTTGTCTGGCGGTGTGACGACCGCATACGCCAATGACGCGCTGGCCAATCCGAACTCTGCCATGGGGTATCCGAGTTTCAAGGGGGCCGCCGACCCGATTCCGGGCACCGGCGTCGCTTTCGATCCCTCGACAAGCTACCTCAAGCAGGTGTTCGATGCGGATGTTGCCAACGGTGCCGGAACCGACACCGCACACGACTTCTGGATCGACAAGATGCTGACGCGCACAGGCACCGCACCAAACGGTACCGGCACCAACGATGCTGGCGACTACAACTATGCGGGCGCAGACAAGAACGAATACCTGTTCTCACGTGGCCGTGCCGCATTCATGTACACGCATACGCCGGAAGCACTTGGTTTCGTAGGAGATGTCGCATACTGGGATCAGACCGGCAACGACGGCTTTACCGTTGAGGTAAGCATTGGCGGTTCCAAGCAGACCCTGCGCGAGAACACCGACAAGCGCAAGCAGACGCCAAGCTACTCACCACGGAATTCACCAAGGCGACAAGACCATTACCGATCACCCAGTAACGTCCAAAGTAACATCACCTACACCAAATCGTGATGGTCCAGCGAA
>ENA-OQJS01000093-OQJS01000093.1-human-gut-metagenome-genome-assembly--contig:-NODE-93-length-17367-cov-1.409049_pt1 | contig 17367 bp, 18 predicted proteins | sample MGYA00242598_ERZ504764 | MGnify/ENA primary metagenome ERZ504764 (study PRJEB26092, sample SAMD00036368) | human gut metagenome | host: Homo sapiens | study: EMG produced TPA metagenomics assembly of...
TTGGATAATCATTGGAAGAGGTTCTAGATAACTTCTGATGTTTGGAGATGAAACAACACTGAAGAATTATTAAACGCATCGAAAAAAAGAGTTGCTCAAGATAAATATGTAAATACGCAAGAGCTTAATAATATTTTGCGTGAAGAAATTGCTGCTCTGCTTACTGAAAACAATACGGTCGATTCAGAAGAATTTACTGTTCCCGAAGGGAAAAAGCCTTACGTGATAATGGTAGTCGGAGTGAATGGAGTAGGAAAGACTACCACCATCGGTAAACTGGCTTATCAGTTAAAAAAGCAGGGAAGTCTGTTTATCTGGGTGCTGCCGATACTTTCCGTGCCGCTGCCGTAGAACAGTTGGTGATTTGGGGAGAGCGTGTAGGAGTACCTGTTATAAAACAAAAAATGGGATCTGATCCTGCTTCTGTCGCTTTTGATACTTTAAGCTCTGCTGTTGCCAATAATGCCGATGTGGTTATTATTGATACAGCCGGACGTTTGCATAATAAAATAGGCCTGATGAACGAGCTGACTAAGATTAAAAATGTAATGCAGAAAGTTGTTCCAGATGCTCCGCATGAAATATTGTTGGTGCTGGATGGTTCTACAGGACAGAATGCTTTTGAACAAGCCAAGCAGTTTACACTGGCAACAGAGGTGAATGCAATGGCGATAACAAAGCTTGACGGTACAGCGAAGGGAGGAGTTGTAATTGGTATCTCTGATCAGTTTAAGATACCTGTTAAATATATTGGTTTGGGCGAAGGTATAGAAGATTTGCAGATCTTCCGTCGCCGAGAATTTGTTGATTCATTGTTTGGTACAGCTAACAAATGAGAAAAAATACAATAGACATTATTACGCTAGGGTGCTCCAAGAATCTTGTTGATTCGGAGAAGCTGATGAAACAGCTTGAAGCCAATGGATATAAAGTTACTCATGACAGTGAAAATCCTCAAGGGGAAATTGCAGTCATAAATACGTGCGGATTCATAGGTGATGCTAAGGAGGAATCAATAAATATGATTCTTGAGTTCTGCCAGGCTAAGGAAGAAGGACGTTTGAAGAAGCTTTATGTGATGGGATGTCTTTCGGAACGGTACTTGAAAGAACTGCAGGTAGAAATTCCTCAAGTAGATAAATTCTATGGTAAGTTTAACTGGAATGAACTATTGGCAGATTTAGGTAAGACATATCATTCAGATTTTGCTATAGAGCGTCATCTGACAACACCTAAGCATTATGCCTATTTGAAAATATCAGAAGGCTGTGACCGTAAATGTTCATATTGTGCGATTCCTATTATAACAGGAAAGCATGTATCCCGTCCTATGGAGGAAATATTGGACGAGGTACGTTTGCTCGTTTCAGAGGGCGTAAAAGAGTTTCAGGTTATCGCTCAGGAATTAACCTACTATGGCGTTGATCTGTATAAAAAGCAAATGCTTCCGGAACTCATAGAGCGTATGGCTGAAATTCCAGGTGTGAAATGGATACGTTTGCATTATGCTTATCCTGCACATTTTCCAAAAGAACTGTTCCGTGTGATGCGCGAACATGATAATGTGTGCAAATACATGGATATTGCTTTACAGCATATCAGTGATAATATGTTGTCGAAGATGCGTCGTCACGTAACAAAAGAGGAAACATATCAGTTGATAGAGGAGTTTCGTAAAGAGGTTCCGGGAATTCATCTGCGCACAACGTTGATGGTAGGTCATCCGGGAGAAACAGATCAGGATTTTGAGGAGCTTAAAGAGTTTGTCCGTAAGGCACGTTTTGATCGTATGGGAGCATTTGCCTATTCGGAAGAAGAAGGAACTTACTCTGCAAAGCATTATAAAGATGATATTCCACAAGACGTGAAACAGAAGCGTCTGGATGACTGATGGAAATACAGCAGGAAATATCAAATGAATTGAGCCATAATAAAATTGGAAAGGAATTTAAAGTAATCATTGACCGCAAGGAAGGTGATTATTACATTGGCCGTACAGAGTTTGATTCGCCTGAAGTGGATCCGGAAGTCTTGATCAAAGATGAAGGCAGAATGCTTCGTACAGGATCATTCCATCAGGTGAAGGTTTATGATGCAGACGATTTTGATTTATATGCAACGTTAGTATAGTTTTTAAATAATTAAGCGGAAGACATGAACAATAAAGAGTTGATAGGCGAATTGTCACGCCGCTTGGGATATACCAACAAGGATGCGGCACGGTTGCTGACATCAGTTACCGGAATAATGGGTGAAGAGTTACAAGAAGGGAAAGTAATCGCTATTCAGGACTTTGGAACATTTGAAGTCAAGAAGAAAATGGAGCGAATTACTGTAAATCCTGTTACTAAACAGCGCTTCCTTGTTCCTCCTAAATTGATTTTGAATTTCAGACCTAGTAATCTCTGGAAAGAACGATTAAAGAAAATCTCCGATAATGAGTGATAAATTCACACAGCAGGACTTGGCTGATTTGCTAGCGCAACGCCATGAAATGAATCCGGCAGATGCATGAAGCATTTTGTTAAGGACTCTTTTTGCTCTTGTCGAAGAATCTGTAATATCTGATAAATATGTAAAGATTAAGGGACTTGGGGACTTTTAACTGATAGGGGTTGATGCCCGTGAAAGTATCGACATAAATGCGGGGGAGAGGATTGAAGTACGAGAACACTCACGTATTTCGTTTACTCCAGATTCAACGATGAGGGAAACCGTAAACAAGCCTTTTAGTCATTTTGAAACAGTTTTGCTTAATGAAAATACTCATTTTGATGATTTAGAGGAAACTTCTGAGTTGGAAGATGATACTGAAGGGCAAGAGGAAGAAACTGTTGAAACAGCTTTTGTAGAAGCTGAAGAAGCATCTCATTCTTGTTTAGAGGGTAGTACACAAACATCTCCCGAAGTAGCAGTGGAAGCTGTTGCTATAGAAGAAAAATCTGATAAGCAGGAAGATGTTTCGGAAAATGTTATGCAAATGCCTCAAGATGAACTTCCGGAGATTAAGGAGGAACCTGTTCGAAAGAATATATTTCGTTTACCATGGTGCATGTTGGCTACAGTTTTGTTGGCTGGAGTTATTTTAGGAGGTATTGTCGTATGGAGTATGTTTTCAGGAAGAAGGTATATTCCTGAATCTGTAGTTGGGATTCTTATGGAGAAGCAGGCCTCTGGCTTGAAGCAAGATACTATTGTTCGTAAACCAATCCAGAAGGATTCGGTAATTCAAACTCAGCAGATTCCGCATGCAAAGGAAGACACTGTGCGTGAATCTGTAGCAATGAGTCCGACACCAGAAAAAACAATCACTCCAGTTGTGAAACGGGAAACCTTGGCAGATACGGTTGAGTATGCTATTACAGGTACAAAAACCACTTATACCATCAGACCGGGAGAAAGTCTGGTGCGCGTCGCATTCAAATTTTATGGAAATAAAAAAATTATGGCCTTATTTGGTACAACATAATAAAGATATAATTAAAAATGCAGATGTGGTTCCTGTTGGAACTACGATTAAAATACCGGAATTGTCACCTAAGGCTGATAAGAAATAACGGCATACGTTTCGATATTATTTAAATATCTTTAATCCAATAAGACTTAAACGATAGAAGCAACTAGTTTTTTTAATAAAAATTAGTTGCTTCTGTTAATATAATGCCGTACTTTTGGCTTCGATAAAAAAAGGTCAGTTGACCGGTAGTTAAAATGTATATTTGAAAACATAAAAATAAAGAAATTATGGCTGAAGCTATTGACATTCGTGAATTAAACGAGCGCATTGAACGCCAGAGTGCATTCGTGACCAACCTGATGGCTGGTATGGATCAGGTGATTGTTGGTCAAAAACATTTGGTTGAATCATTATTAATCGGTTTATTGGCCGACGGACATATTTTGCTGGAAGGTGTTCCTGGATTGGCAAAAACATTGGCAATCAAAACGCTGGCATCGTTAATCGACTCTAAATATAGTCGTATTCAGTTTACCCCAGACTTGCTTCCTGCCGATGTGTTGGGTACAATGATATATAGCCAGCGAGATGAGCAGTTCGTGACAAACAAAGGTCCTATTTTTGCAAATTTTGTTCTTGCTGATGAAATTAACCGTGCTCCTGCGAAAGTACAGAGTGCTTTGCTGGAAGCTATGCAGGAACGTCAGGTTACATTAAGTAAAGAAACTTTCCGCTTGCCTGAACCATTTTTGGTAATGGCAACTCAAAACCCGATCGAACAAGAAGGTACTTATCCATTGCCTGAAGCACAGGTGGACCGTTTCATGTTGAAGGTAATCATTGACTATCCGAAGCTGGAAGAAGAAAAGAAGATTATTCGCCAGAATATATCAGGTGATAAAATTAAGATTTCGCCAATTTTGAAGGCAGAAGATATCATGGAAGCTCGTAAGGTTGTTCATCAGGTTTATCTGGATGAAAAGATTGAGCAGTATATTGCAGACATTGTATTTGCTACTCGTTATCCGGAGAAATATGATTTGAAGGATCTGAAAGGCCTGATAGGTTTCGGAGGATCTCCTCGTGCATCTATTAATCTGGCACTGGCCGCAAGAAGCTATGCTTTCATCAAACGTCGTGGATATGTGATTCCGGAAGATGTTCGTGCTGTTGCTCATGACGTGCTTCGTCATCGTATTGGCTTGACTTATGAAGCCGAAGCTACAAATGTTACTTCTGATGAGATTGTAAGCAAGATCTTGAATAAAGTAGAAGTGCCCTAATCATTAATCCGAACGATAAAGAATACTTTGCCTGAGCAATTTGGTCTCAGATTGCTCAGGTTGGAGAAAAAAGCATATCATTAAGTAAATGATATGTAATATTTGGTGTATTTTGCTTTGGAAATACAAAGCGTAATCCGAAAATAGAATGGAAACAAGTGAACTATTAAAACGCGTTCGTCAGATAGAAATCAAGACACGAGGGCTTTCCAGCAATATTTTTGCCGGCCAGTATCACTCGGCTTTTAAGGGCAGGGGAATGGCCTTTTCCGAGGTACGTGAATATCAGTATGGCGATGATGTGCGCGATATAGACTGGAATGTAACCGCTCGCTTTGACAAGCCATTCGTAAAGGTTTTCGAGGAAGAACGTGAACTGACTGTCATGTTGCTGGTCGATGTTTCGAACAGTTTGGATTTTGGTACAGTGAAGCAGCTGAAGAAAAATATGGTTGCGGAAATTGCGGCTACCCTGGCTTTCTCGGCTATCCAGAATAATGATAAGATTGGTGTGATTTTCTTTTCAGACCGTATCGAGAAATTTATTCCTCCGAAAAAAGGACGTAAACACATTTTGTATATCATTCGTGAATTGCTGGACTTTAAGCCGGAGAGTACACGTACAAATATTCAGTGTGCCATTGAGTATCTGACAAACGTTTTGAAGAAACGTTGTACGGCATTCATGTTGAGCGACTTTATAGATGACCGTGATTTTCAGAATGCATTGACGATTGCCAACAGAAAACATGACGTAGTAGCTCTGCAGGTATACGACCGTCGTTTGGAAGAGCTACCGGATGTAGGTCTTATGAAAGTAAGAGATGCTGAAACTGGCCACGAACAATGGATTGATACCTCATCAAAATCTTTACGGAAAACTCATCACGAATGGTGGAAATCTCGTCAGCAAAAGCTTCATGAGATATTCACTCATAGCAATGTGGATGCTGTATCAGTACGTACTGATCAGGATTATGTGAAAGCATTGCTTAATTTATTTGCGAAACGAAACTAAAATAATTATGAAATACAATAGTAGCAAGAGATATGTGAAGGCATTATGGTGTGCGTTGCTTTTGTTTATTGCAGCTCCAGCTGTAAAAGCACAAGTTACGGTAGAAGCTACCATCGACTCTTTACAGCTTCTTATCGGCGAGCAAGCAAAAATAAAACTTCAGGTAAGCATGGATGCTAATCAGAAGTTGCGTTTGCCGTTACTTCGTGATACATTGGTTACAGGTGTTGAAATTCTGGATGTTGCAAAGCCTGATACTCAGCTGCTGAATAATGATAAGCGCTGGCTGATCTCACAAGAGTATACGATTACTTCATTTGACTCTGCATTGTATTATCTTCCTCCTTTTGAGGTTCTGGTAAACGATCAGGCATACCGCTCGAAAGCTTTGGCGTTGAAGTTTATTCGATTCCGGTAGATACTTTACATCCGGATCAGTTCTTTGGACCAAAAGATATTCGGGAAGTGCCTATAACTTGGAATGATCTTGCTCCGTTGGTTTATTCAGCACTTGCTATGCTGATATTGGGTGCGGCAGCTGTGTTCTTTATCATTCGTTACCGCGATAACAAGCCTATTATCAAGATTATTAAAATTGAACCTAAATTACCTCCTCATCAAGCTGCCATGAAGAAGATTGAGGAGATTAAGGCTGACAAACAAGTGCGACGTGAAGATCCGAAACTGTATTATACGGAGTTGACCGAGGTACTTCGTACATATATAAAAGATCGCTTTGGATTCAATGCGCTGGAAATGACATCTTCGGAAATCATTGAACATTTGTTGGAAGTAAAAGATCAACAGTCAATCAGTGACTTGAAGACTCTGTTTATGACGGCCGATCTTGTAAAATTTGCTAAGCATGCACCTATGATGAATGAAAATGACATGAATCTGGTGAATGCCGTTGATTTTATTAATCAAACCAAAGTGGAAGAAGATCCGAATGTGAAGAAAGAACCAACAGAAATCAGGGTAGAAGAGAAGCGTTCAAAACAAGGTAGAATTGCGCTTCTATGCAGTATTTCAGTGGTAAGTATTGGTGCTGTAGTTTGCCTGTATTTGGTTATTTGCCACATAATCGACCTCTTTTTTTAACATTTAACTTGTGTAAGAACTATGATTTTTGCAAATCTGGAATATCTGTTTTTGTTACTTCTGCTGATACCATATATCGTATGGTACTTCATGCGTAGAAAGAAAACAGAGCCTACTATGCAGGTATCTTCTACCCGCATGTATATGAATGCGCCGAAGAGCTGGAAGATTTATCTTCTTCATGCCCCTTTTGTTTTGAGAATTGTAGCCTTTGTCATGATTGTATTAGTGTTGGCGCGTCCTCAGACAACTGATAACTGGCAAAATACAGAAATAGAAGGTATCGATATCATGCTGGCAGTGGACGTATCAACCAGTATGCTTGCTGAAGATTTGAAACCCAACCGTTTGGAGGCTGCTAAACAAGTAGCTGCTGAATTTATAAATGGGCGTCCAAATGATAACATCGGTCTGACTGTTTTTGCTGGAGAAGCATTTACCAATGTCCGCTTACGGTAGATCATGGGGTATTATTGAATTTATTTAATAGTATCAAAGGTGATATCGCTCAGCGTGGAATGATAGAAGATGGTACTGCTATCGGTATGGGACTTGCCAATGCAATTAGCCGACTGAAAAGACAGTAAGGCTAAATCGAAAGTCATCATTTTGCTGACAGATGGTAGTAATAACCGTGGAGATATTTCTCCACTGACTGCGGCTGAAATAGCTAAACAGTTTGGTATCCGTGTTTATACTATCGGAGTGGGTACGAACGGAACAGCTCCTTATCCAATGCAGACCTATGCAGGAGTTCAGTATGTCAATGTTCCAGTAGAGATTGACGAACAAACACTGACCCAAATTGCCGGAACAACAAACGGAAATTATTTCCGTGCTACCAGCAATTCAAAACTGGAGGAAGTCTACAGAGAAATAGATAAGCTGGAAAAAACAAAACTGAACGTCAAGGAATTCAGTAAGCGGGAAGAAGCTTATGCTACTTTTGCTTTGATTGCTTTCTTCTGTATTTTATTGGAAATTTTGCTGCGTAATACAGTATTAAAGAAAATACCTTAAATTCAAGAATAATTATGTTTCGATTTGGAGAACCTGTTTATTTATATCTACTTATCATATTGCCGATATTGGTAGGGCTATATCTCTATTCCAATTATCGCCGACGTAAAAAGATTGCCCAATATGGTGATCCGGAGTTGTTGGCGCATCTTATGCCTGATGTATCGAAATACCGTCCGGATGTAAAGTTCTGGCTCGTTTTTGCAGCACTGGCTATGGTTATTTTTATGTTGGCCCGCCCTCAGTTCGGATCAAAAATGGAAACTGTAAAACGTCAGGGAGTTGAAACTGTTGTAGCACTCGATATATCCAACTCTATGCTGGCTCAGGATGTTACTCCCAGCCGTCTGGAAAAATCGAAGAAATTAATTTCCCGTTTGGTGGAAACTTTCAATAATGATAAAGTTGCCATGATTGTGTTTGCGGGAGAGGCTTTTACCCAGTTGCCTATCACAAGCGATTATATTTCTGCCAAAATGTTTTTGGAAACCATTAATCCTTCACTTATCTCAACACAAGGAACAGATATCGCCGGAGCCATTAATCTGGCTATGAAAAGTTTTACTCCAAATGAAGGAGTCGGTCGTGCCATTGTACTTATAACTGATGGAGAAAACCATGAAGGTGGAGCTGTCGAAGCAGCGCAGGAAGCTGCCAAGAAAGGTGTTCGCGTATTTGTGTTGGGAGTTGGTTCTCCTGATGGAGCGCCCATTCCGGCAGAAGGAACGAATGAGTTCCGTAGAGATAAGGATGGCAATGTTATCGTAACCCGCTTGAATGAACAGATGTGTCAGGAGATAGCAAAAGCAGGTAATGGCATCTATGTTCGGGTAGATAATACAAATAATGCAGAACGGGCATTGAATGCAGAAATAAGCAAATTGGCTAAGGCTGATGTGGAGACTCAGGTCTTTACAGAGTTTGATGAGCAGTTCCAGGTACTGGCATGGCTCGCCTTGATTTTGCTTGCAGCAGATTTAATGTTGCTGGAGCGTAAGAATCCACTATTCAAGAATATAAAACTCTTTAAACAGAATTGATTTTATGTTGCGGAAAAAATATATGATGCTGGGACTCATGTTTGTTTCTGTTGCAGTTTACGGACAGAAAACAGAACGTGACTATTTGCGCAGTGGAAATAAGCTATATAAAGACAGCACTTTTGTAAAAGCGGAAGTCGATTATCGTAAAGCACTGGAGCTTGAACCGAAGTCTACGGATGCGATGTACAATCTGGGAAATGCTCTCTTGATGCAGCAGAAGGCAAAGGAAGCTATGGAACAGTTTGAAGCAGCATCGCGTGTAGAGAAAGACAAGGCTAAACTGGCGCAGATTTATCATAATATGGGAGTGATTCTGCAATCTTCGAAGCAGTTGCCTCAATGTATCGAAGCATATAAACAGGCTCTGAGGAATAATCCGAAAGATGATGAAACCCGATATAATCTGGCACTTGCTCAAAAGCAGCTGAAAGACCAGCAACAGCAGCAAGATCAGAATCAGGAAAAGGATCAGAAGCAAGATCAGAAAAAAGACGAACAACAACAGAATAAAGACCAGCAGGAACAAGATAAGAAAGACCAACAGCAGAACAACCAGCAACAGCAGCAGAATGAAAACCAAATGTCGAAAGAAAATGCGGAACAACTGTTGAAAGCTGCCATGCAGGACGAAAAGAACGTACAGGACAAGGTGAAGAAAGCTGTTCAGGTTCAAGGACGTAAATTGGAAAAAGACTGGTAATTTTAGGTGAATAATTATATAAACGAAATAAGGAAATGATGAGGAAATTTACTTTCTTTCTACTGTTGATTCTTACTACAGTATATGCATGGGCAGATAAAAAAAGCGACTTTGACAGCTGAAGCTCCCGATGTGGTAGTAAGCGGGGATCAATTTCGCTTGACATTTACGGTCAACACACAAAAAGTGAAGGATTTTCGCGCTCCTTCTATAACAAAAGGATTTGATGTGCTGACTGGGACCGAGCCGTTCTCAGCAGAGTAGTACGCAAATTATTAATGGCAAGGTATCTTCAAGCAGTTCTATTACGTATACTTACATATTGATGGCAGGTGATGCGGGAACTTACACGATACCGGCAGCCAGTATCGAAGCTGAAGGTGAGAAGATATTTTCTAATGCCATAACTATAAAGGTTCTTCCTCCCGATCAGTCGGCTGGAAATGCTAAAAGCAGCCAGGGAAGTTCTTCTCAGAGTGCAAGTCAAGTTGCGAGCGGACGTATAACTAACAATGATTTGTTTATTACAGCAACTGCCAGCAAGACCACTGTACACGAACAGGAAGCTATCTTGCTGACTTATAAAGTATATACGCTTGTAAATCTTCGTCAGCTGTTTGGTAAAATGCCGGACTTGAAAGGGTTCCATACGCAAGAAATAGAATTGCCTCAGCAAAAGACTTTCTCATTGGAACACTATAAAGGACGTAACTATAACACGACAGTCTGGAGTCAGTATATATTGTTCCCACAGCAGACAGGTAAGCTGGAGATACCTTCAATAACTTTCGAAGGAGTTGTAGCAGTACAGACAATTTCAGATGATCCGTTTGATGCTTTCTTCAACGGAGGTGGTTATCGGGAAGTGAAGAAGAAAATTGTAACTCCTAAACTGACTATAAACGTGCAGCCTCTTCCGGCAAAGCCTGAAAACTTCTCAGAAGGTGTAGGTGAATTTACTCTCTCATCTTCTATTAATGCAAAAGATGTAAAGACGAATGATGCTGTTACTATTAAACTGACTATCAACGGATCAGGAAATATGAAACTGATAAGTACTCCGGAAGTGAAATTCCCTGAAGACTTTGAAGTTTACGATCCTAAGGTTACAAATAATTTCGATGTATCACGAAGCGGGCTTACCGGCAGTCAGACAATAGAATATTTGGCCATTCCGCGTCATGCTGGAAACTTTACGATTCCACCTGTTGAGTTTACATATTTCGATTTAAAGACAAATTCGTATAAAACGCTGAAAACTGAGGCTTACAATATTAATGTAGCAAAAGGTAAAGGAAATGCCGATCAGGTAATTGCAGACTTTACGAACAAGGAAAATGTAAAGGTATTGGGCCAAGATATCCGATTTATAAAGTTGGGCGATACGAAGCTTATGCCAAAGGGTGATGTCTTCTTCGGAACAATCAGTTACTATTTATGGTATATCATACCATTTGTTTTGTTCGTGGGACTGGTGGTATTTTTCCGTAAGCAGGCGGCCGAAAATGCAAATGTGGCTAAAGTAAAGACCAAGAAAGCAAATAAAGTGGCAACCAAGAGAATGAAGCTTGCCGGAAAACTATTGGCAGAAAATCGTAAAAATGAGTTCTATGATGAAGTATTGAAAGCTTTGTGGGGATATATCAGTGACAAGCTGAGTATTCCGGTTTCACAACTTTCGAAAGATAATATAGAAGCCGAGCTGGCGAAATACGGAGTTGCTGATGATGTAATAAAAGACTTTATCAATGCCTTGAATGAATGTGAATTTGCTCGTTATGCTCCGGGAGATGAAAACGAAGCAATGGATAAAGTTTATACTACATCGGTAGAAGCTATCAGTAAAATGGAGAATAGTATCAAACATTAACAACAGACCGAACAACAAAAATTGATATGAAAAGACTATCTATAATAATAGCATTCCTGATCGGACTCTTTCAGTTTGCTTCTGCCTCTGTTACAAAGGCTGAAGCAGACAAAGATTATCAGGAAAATAAGTTTGCGGATGCGATAGAAAAATATGAAGCTATTTTGGCTTCAGAAGGTGAGTCGGCTGATATTTATTATAATTTGGGAAACAGCTATTATAAGAATAAAAATATCGCTAAGGCCGTATTAAACTATGAACGTGCGCTACTGATGAATCCAGGAGATGCCGATATTCGTTTCAATCTGGAAATGGCAAGAAGTAAACAGTTGATCAGGTTACTCCTACAAGTGAAGTTTTTATTGTGACATGGGTAAAATCGCTGACTAACTGCATGAGTGAAAGCGGATGGGGGGTAACTGCTATCATAGCGTTTCTTCTCCTTTTGGCTGGACTGGCACTGTATATATTTGGTAATAGAATTGTATTCAAGAAGATAGGTTTCATTGCAGCTATCATATTTTTAGTCGTAGCTGTATGTGCAAACTTCTTCGCAAGCGAACAGAAAGACGAATTGCTGAACCGTACAGGAGCTATCGTTATGTCGCCAAGCATTACAGTTAAAAGTACTCCGAACGAGAGTGGAACAGACCTGTTTGTACTGCATGAAGGTACTAAGGTATATATAGAAGACAATTCCATGAAAGGATGGAAAGAAATCCGTCTGGAAGATGGAAAAAAAGGATGGCTTCCTGTTTCGGCAATAGAAGTTATCTGATTATTTTCTGTAATAACAGATATTTATGATTGATATACAGCAACTGATTGAAGCAGATAAAGAATTGTTATTAACTCTGAACGGAAGTTCTTCCTTGTTCTGGGACGGATTTATGTGGACTGTTTCCGGAACAAAGATATGGATTCCGGTTGGTGCTATGTTGCTGTATATCATATTCAAGAATACCAAATTTACTCAAGGGTTGCTTATACTCGTGATGCTGGTTTTGACTGTAACGCTTGCCGATCAGTTCTCTTCAGGCTTTGCAAACCCTTGTTTATGCGTTTCCGTCCGGCTCAGGATCCGGAAATAATGTATATGGTAAATGTCGTGAATGGCTACAGGGGAGGAGCATATGGATTTATATCAAGCCATGCTGCCAATACATTTGCTGTAGCTACCTTTGTAGCTTTGCTCATACGTAATTGCTGGATGACTGTCATTATGTATATATGGGCACTGATACCATCTTTTTTCACGTATATATTTAGGAGTACATTATCCGGGAGATATTATTTGTGGTGCTGTTGCAGGATGTGTGATAGCTTCATTGGTTTACTGGCTGTATGCATTTATCGAGAAAAAATATTTCGATCAGGCCCAATATGTTTCTGGACAATATACTATCACAGGTTTTGAGATAAGTGATATCAAAGTGTTTCATACCGTTCTGTTATTGACTTATTTCTATGCAGTAGTGGCTGCATTAGTTGTTTGCAAATCCTTTTATTTCTGAGCAAAATAATTGCAGGTATAGCAAAAAAGTTAAATTTTTGTTTGCTTATTCATTTTCTTTCATTACATTTATATCGTGAATTAACAAAAGATTTTGTCTAACACTTTAAATTTTGATTACTATGAACAGAACGATAACATTCAATGAACTTCGTAAAATTAAGGATTCATTACCCAGCGGAAGCATGCATCGCATTGCCGATGAATTAAACTTGAGTGTAGAAACCGTACGTAACTTCTTCGGTGGACATAATTTTAAGGATGGCAAAAGCGTAGGTATCCATCTGGAACCCGGTCCAGACGGTGGGTTGGTGATGTTGGACGATACGACCGTGCTTGATAAAGCAATAGCAATTCTGAAAGAGCAAACAGCCTAAAGCTGACAATAAGTGCAAAATCCTAATCGGTATGTATTTTACTGATTAGGATTTTTTGTTAAGTATGATTCTGTGTGAAACCTTTTAAAACTTTAGTCTATGGAAGATAAACTTATTACATTATCCATTCTTACCTATTCGAAAGCACAAATCCTGAAGTCTGTACTCGAAAGTGAAGGTATAGAATCGTACATTCATAATGTGAATCTCATCCAGCCGGTAATTTCATCGGGAGTAAGAGTACGTATTAAGGAAAGTGATTTGCCTCGTGCCTTGAAAATTATAGAAAGTTCTTCGTGGCTGTCTTCTGAGATTCTGGAAGAGAAATCTGCTGACTCCGACTCTGAAAAAGTTCCTAAAGTGCTGATTCCTGTTGATTTTTCAGCTTATTCTCTTAAAGCATGTGATTTTGGCTTCAATGTAGCTTCGCGTATGCATGCAGAAGTTGTTTTATTGCATGTTCATTTCACACCGATTTATATTCCTAGTTTGCAGTATGACATAGAAAACTATCAGGTTCCGTCAGGAAATGATGTGACAACGGTTAAAGGAATGATAGAAAACATACATAAACAGTTGAATAAATTATCGGAGGATATAAATGAAAAAATACAGAACGGAGAATAATCCGAATGTAAAATATACATGTGTGTTGCGTGAAGGAATACCGGAAGAAGAAATATTATACTACATTCGTCAGGAGAAACCTTTGATTGTCGTCATGGGTACCGTGGTGAGCATCAGAAAGATCTGGATCTGATAGGAAGTGTGACCGCTGAAGTTATTGAACGGAGCCGTTCATTTGTGTATGCAATTCCAGAGAATGCACCGGAGAAATCTCTTGAGAATATTCATAAGATTGCTTTGTTTACCAGTTTCGACCAGCGTGACTTGATCGCTTTCGATTCATTGATAACTACTTTTAAAGACAATAAGTTTGAGATTTCCTTTATCCATGTGAATTCTCACGAAGAAAAGCGTACATGGAATGAAATTAAACTGGCGGGTATCAAAGAGTATTTTAAGAAACAATATCCACAGCTTGAGTTTACTTACTTGAATATTGATGAAGATCATTTGCTGGGCAATCTGGATCAGTTTGTGCAGGAAAATGGTATAGATGTGATATGTACTTCGAATTATAAACGTAATATCTTTGCTCGCTTGTTTAATCCTAGCATTGCACGAAAGATGCTTTTCCATTCTAATACACCTATTCTTATTATTAAATAAGAATAAAATAATAAAGCCCTCACCAAATAGGTAAGGGCTTTATTGTGTGACCGCGACAGGATTCAAACCTGTAACCGGCTGATCCGTAGTCAGCTACTCTATTCAGTTGAGCTACGCGGCCATGTCTTTTTTCTTAACGGGTGCAAAGGTATAGAGTTTCTGCTAAACTTCCAAATATTTTCGCTCTTTTTTTTTAAGTTTTTTATTCGATAAATCGTGAATTAAATATCTGCCAGCCCAATGTAATGCCAAGATTCCAGTTGTTTGACGGTGAGCTATAGTGATTTAGGTAAACGCTTATCGCTCCGAATGGAAGTTTGGCAACAAGTGAAATTTCTCCCATATATTCTATTTTGCTGAATAACTCACCGTAATATGCTTTCGATTCTTCGTCACGCATTATCGGAAAAATAGGAGCAAAGCCATAAAATTCAGCTCTGGCATGGAAGACTGGTGTTATCTGGAAGATAGGCATGATGCCGGCTCCGATGAACTGATTGGCACGGAAAGCTTCATTATACGTAATCTTGCTATGTGGTGTAGGTGAGAATTCACCTGCCTGCATCATGGTTGCGGTATAATTATGGCTGAAATTACGTGAAGAATAGTAGGCGCGAATATAGTTCCCCAATACGAATTTGGAGGAAAGCGAATAATATCGTTCCATTTCATAGGATAATTGCAGCCAGGACTGGACATAATTATATGTACCGTTATACGGGTCTGGAGTTGATCCTGCTTCATATGATTCCGTTCCGGTGTATATATGTGCCACAAGTCTCTCTCTGCGTCCTGCTGTGGCATATTGTCTGCTGTTTAGTGTATTTCCGTCCATTGCCACAGACCCTCCGAAAATAGTGTAGTTGCTGATATCATTTTTGTCATTGTTGAAGTCAATGACATTGTTCTGGAAATACAGGTCTTGTATTTTTCCGATTCCGATGCCGAATTCTGCTTTCTGGCGTGTAAGGAAAGGCATTGAAACCAGCAGCTTGACAAAATTCTCTTTCTTTTTATTGAAAACAGGAGAATTACCTTTTGAGAAAAGTTTTTCTTGCTTAAAATAATCGAATGAAGAGATTGATCCTACCAGGCGGAAGGATGTTGGAATATGGGTAGGGAAATCAATGCGTCCTGCTATTTGTAAATTGTTATAAATTTGTCCTAACTGTCCGTCTAGCGAAACTTCTTTTGAGAAGTTGTTCAAGTTGTGGTAGGTAGCTCCTACATAAATTTGGTTAGCACCGTTTGAGCCTACGTTTCCTCCTACACGGAGCGATAAGTCATCTTCAATCTTTACTTTTAAGTGTAGGGTAAACGTTGTATCAACTTTATTGTATACTGCATGCGGAATGATTTCTGATATCATATTGTCCGACATCAGACGGAAGTAACCTTTCCGTAAGTCTTCCAAAGAGAATATTTCGTGATCCGATGAATGGAACTCTTTGCGAATATATTTCTTTTGCTGCTCGTTTCCGCCTGTAATCGAGATTTCGCGAAAGCGCAGCTCTGGCATATTTTTCTTGTAAGCAATACGTTTCAGCTCCAGTTGACGATAATTGATTCGTCGTGAGATACGTGCCTTAATAGAATCCATGAGCTGTATGGTACGGTTGTAACCGATGTCGTGGAGTTCGTCAAAGCGGTCGAAATCCATCAGATTCACATTATCGTACTTGAAAGTCATCAAAATGCCCAATGAGTCGGGTAGAGAGTAATCAGTCTTTTGCATAATCATGTTTTCCAGCTGTCCCATGATATCTCCCTCCTGAGGCTTTCCCGGGTTGGAACTTACTACACTTCCGATAATGACATCCGGATGAAAATCGTTTACCATTACATTTACGGGGAAATTATTGTAGATTCCTCCATCGTAAACCAGTGTCGAATCTATTTCTATGGGTTTGAACATGGCAGGGAAACTCATGGAAGCTCGGACAGCATCTCCCAGATCTCCTTTTTCAAATATCATCGGCCTTTTGTTGTATACGTCCGAAGCAACACATCTGAAAGGCACAAAAAGCTGGTTGAAGTCATTGTTGCATGCAGCAGTAGCCTGACCGAAGAGCTCGAGAAAGGCCAGGTTCATTTGCAACGGATCTACTACACTGGAAGGAAGAAACTGCGTTTTTACCTTGTGCAGGGGATTTTTTAAAGAAACCCTGATATTCAAGAATTCAGGAGTAGGAGGGTTTTTCTTGAAGTAGTAAATATATTTTTCCTCTATATTTCCCGTATACCATCGTTTGAAACTGTCCGATTTCAGTAATCTTTCCATATCATCGGGCGAATACCCCATGGCATATAGCGAACCCACAATAGCTCCCATAGATGTTCCGGCTATATAGTCGATAGGAATGTGATTTTCCTCTAATGCCCTGTGATACCTATGTGGGTCAGGCCTTTTGCTCCGCCTCCACTTAATACAAGACCAACTTTTTGTGCCTGTATCTGGAATGTCAGAACAAAAAGCAGGAAGAACATATATAATGCTTTTTTCATCAATAGAATTATTTTTGATATAAAACCAAAGATAGAAAAAAACTCCTTATCTATCAAGAAAAAGGGAAAAATTGCGTCCTTTTAAGGAAGATTTGGCTATAGATAATTTTGATGAATCAGAACATTGCCGGAAAAGAACCTGATGTTTTTTGAAAATTTGTACAAAGCTTCCTTACTTTCGTACAAATTTTTAAAAAATTCATGATATTTTTGATCAAAAAGAAAGTATGAAGAAATTTATAGAAGA
>ENA-OQJS01000094-OQJS01000094.1-human-gut-metagenome-genome-assembly--contig:-NODE-94-length-17236-cov-1.019347_pt1 | contig 17236 bp, 21 predicted proteins | sample MGYA00242598_ERZ504764 | MGnify/ENA primary metagenome ERZ504764 (study PRJEB26092, sample SAMD00036368) | human gut metagenome | host: Homo sapiens | study: EMG produced TPA metagenomics assembly of...
AGAGAAGAGCTACACTACGACGTGTAGAAGAGAAATGAGAAGCAATTCGAATGGTGATCGAGTTCATCACGGACGGGCAAGCACAAGGAAAGATCGAGATCGAGTATTATTCCAGGAAGAGCTCGAGAGAATCATGGATCTGTTTGAATCAATACAGTAAGAGGTAGAATAATGAGCGATTTATTTAGTAAGGTAGGAATTGACCTTGGCGTTGTTGTACTTCTTCTGATTGTACTGATTATCGTGATGATGATTATGACGGTCAGCATGTCGCTGCGTCTGAGCAGACTGAACCAGAAGTACAGAAGCTTTATGAAGGGAAAAGACGCCCAGTCACTCGAAAAGCTGTTTCATCAGCGGTTCAAGGAAATTGACAAACTGAACAAGCAGAATGAGCTGACGAAAAAAAAATCTTGCGGATCTGAAAAAGATCCAGGGCATGACGCTGAACAAATACGGAATCGTAAAATATGATGCGTTTGACGATGTGGGCGGAAAGATGAGTTTTGCGCTGGCAATGCTCGACAAAGAAAACACAGGTTTTATCCTGAATGCAATCCACAGCCGTGACAACTGTTTTTTTATATCTGAAAGAGATCGTAAAAGGCGAGTCCTATATCATGCTGAGCGCCGAGGAAATCGACGCGCTGCGCCAGGCAATTACGATGAATTCGATCGATCTGATGTAAAAGCGGACCGCAGAAAAACAGCATGAAAGAACGCTTGAAAAAATGCATATACTGTTATATGATGGTACTGGAACGCGCCAAACCCGCATAAATGCTGGAAAAACGGCAGTGGTTCCGGGCTGGAAAGAACAAAAAGAATCCCGCCAAAATGAGGGATAAGATCTACTAGGAGGAAATTATGTTAGACATTAAGTTTTTAAGAGAAAACCCGGAAGTTGTAAAACAGAATATCCGAAATAAATTCCAGGATCAGAAACTGGAGCTGGTTGATAAAGTCATCGAGCTGGATAAAGAAAACCGTGACATCAAACAGGAAGTAGAAGCTCTTCGTGCAGAGAGAAATAAAATTTCCAAACAGATCGGTGCACTGATGGCACAGGGAAAGAAAGAAGAAGCTGAAGAAGTAAAGAAACAGGTAGCTGTTGACGGTTCCCGCATCGAGGCTCTTTCTGCAAGAGAAAAAGAAGTAGAAGAAGAAATCAAGAAGATCATGATGGTGATCCCGAACATCATCGATCCTTCTGTACCGATCGGTAAAGATGACAGCGAGAACGTAGAAGCAGAGCGCTTCGGCGAGCCGGTTGTACCGGATTTTGAAATCCCGTATCACACCGACATTATGGAGTCCTTCGACGGAATCGATCTGGACGCAGCAAGAGAAGTTGCAGGAAACGGATTCTATTATCTGATGGGCGACATTGCACGCCTCCACTCTGCCATCCTTTCTTATGCAAGAGATTTCATGATCGACCGCGGATTTACCTACTGCGTACCGCCTTTCATGATCCACGGCAACGTCGTAAACGGTGTTATGAGCTTCGCTGAGATGGAGTCCATGATGTACAAAATCGAGGGCGAGGATCTGTACCTGATCGGAACCAGCGAGCACTCCATGATCGGTAAATTCATCGACAGCATCATCCCGGAGGAGAAACTGCCTCTGACCCTGACCAGCTACTCTCCGTGCTCCGTAAAGAAAAAGGAGCACACGGCATCGAGGAGCGTGGTGTTTATCGTATCCATCAGTTTGAGAAACAGGAGATGGTTGTTGTCTGCAAACCGGAAGACAGCATGATGTGGTATGACAAACTGTGGAAGAACACCGTAGACCTGTTCCGTTCCATGGATATCCCGGTTCGTACTCTGGAGTGCTGCTCCGGTGACCTGGCTGACCTGAAAGTAAAATCTGTCGATGTTGAGGCATGGTCTCCGCGTCAGAAGAAATACTTCGAGGTAGGAAGCTGCTCCAACCTTGGTGATGCACAGGCAAGACGTCTGAAAATCCGTGTCAACGGCGAGGACGGAAAGAAATACCTGGCACATACCCTGAACAACACCGTAGTTGCTCCGCCGCGTATGCTGATCGCATTCCTGGAGAACAACCTGAATGCAGACGGAACCGTAAGCATTCCGGAAGTTCTTCGTATGTACATGGGCGGAAAAGAAAAACTGGTTCCGAAACACTAATCGCATAAGAAATACAAAGGAATGAGAGGAGGTGTTCTTATGCACGCTTACCTGAAAACCATTGGATTTTCAAAGATCAAGACGACGAAGGAACTCCAGGAGATTCTTCGTGATGTAGTAGAAAACTACGACCGTAAAAAGATTGTGGAAACAGAAGAACACCACCTTTTTGCTGAATTTTCGAAAGAATATGCATATGACTGTGGTATCACGGTCTGTGGGGAAATTGATGAGAACAACCGTTTCCAGATGGAATATTATTATCCCTATTTCGAGGGCGGCAGATCAGCTCCTACGAGGAGGTATCGGTGGAGCGCCACGTCGATAAGGAATCGTTTGCAGGCGCCTGCGACGATATGCGGCTTGGCATCACGATGATCTTTTATCTGACGCATGCAGCGGAATATCTTGAGATGAAACAGAAAAATGCGCTGCAGCCGCTTCCGCTCCCGCTTTCTGTCTCCGGTCTTGCAGCGGAAGGAACAATTCTGCTTCCGATCCAGAAAGACCCGGAACAGGTCGAGAAGGAGCGCCGCAGCACGCAGCAGAAGAATTCACTGATCTCGGCTGCCAGAAACGGGGATGAGGATGCGATGGAAAGTCTCACCATGGATGATATTGACACATATGCCATGATTTCCCAGCGTCTGACGAAGGAAGATGTCTTTTCTATTGTAGATAGCTTTTTTATGCCGAGCGGTCTCGAATGTGACCAGTACAGCGTGATGGGTGAAATTACGGAGATGAATACAACGAAGAACGCGGTAACGGGCGAGCGGGTGTATGAGCTCGGCCTCGTCTGCAACGATGTGCCGATAGACATCTGTATCAACGAAAAGGATTTATTTGGAGTACCGGAAGTGGGAAGACGTTTCAAAGGCCAGATCTGGCTGCAGGGAATGCTGGAACATCTGTAAGGGAAAAATAAAAAGAGCGAGGGCGGAAAAAGAGAAAATTCAGTCCTCGTTCTTTTTTGCAGATTTTATAGCGATAAACGGATGTTTACTGGTTCTGCACCAGATTCAGATGCTTACGTACCCGCTCGATCAGCATTTCAAGAGCAACGGTGTTCTGTCCGCCTCCGGGATGATCACGTCGGCACGGCGCTTGCTCGGCTCTACGAACTGCTCGTGCATCGGTTTTACGGTCGTCAGGTACTGCGTTACAACGCTGTCCAGGGAACGGCCGCGCTCTTTTACATCGCGCAGGATCCGGCGGAGAATCCGCACGTCCGCATCGGTATCGACAAAGACTTTGATGTCCATCAGATCGCAGAGATCATTCTCAACGAAGAGGAGAATGCCCTCGAGCACGATAACCGGGGCAGGATGGACCAGAATCGTTTTATCCGAGCGGTTATGCATGGCATAATCGTAAACCGGCATCTCGATGGATTTTCCGGCTTTCAGTTCGAGAATGTGCTGGCATAACAGGTCGGTATCAAAGGCATCGGGATGATCGTAATTTAATTTGGCACGCTCCTCAAAAGGAATATCGTCATGGCGTTTGTAATAGTTGTCATGGCGCAGAATGCTCACTTCATCGCGTCCAAAACTTTCTACCAGCTTATCTGCCAGTGTCGTTTTTCCACTGCCGGTTCCTCCGGCAATTCCTATCAGTATCGTATCCATAAGAAACTCCTTTTATCCGATGATAGCCAGTGTTGCGCTTGTTCCGAGACGGCTTGCGCCGGCATCTACCATAGCCTGTGCCTCGTCTGCGTTGTGGATTCCGCCGGAAGCTTTTACGCCCATATCCGGGCCTACGGTCTTTCTCATCAGGGCAACATCAGCCGCTTTTGCACCGCCGGTAGAAAATCCGGTGGAGGTTTTTACGAAGTCAGCGCCGGCTTCTTTTGCGAGCTCGCACGCTTTTACTTTCTCTTCATCGGTTAAAAGGCAGGTCTCGATGATGACTTTCAGAACGATGTCCTTGCCGCATACTTCTTTTAAGGTCTGGATATCGGAGCGTACGAAGTCGTATTTGCCGTCTTTGAGGGCTCCGACGTTGATGACCATATCAACCTCCTGTGCACCGTCTTCGATGGCCGCACGGGTCTCAAACGCTTTTACACGGGTATCGGACATGCCCAGAGGGAAGCCGACAACGGTGCAGACTTTGACGTCAGATCCTTTGAGCTTTTCAGCAACGAATTTGGTGTAGTACTGGTTGACGCAGACAGAAGCAAAATCATGTGCAAGTGCCTCGTCGCAGATCTTTGCAACCTGTGCTTCGGTTGCGTCTGCTTTTAAGATAGTGTGGTCAAATAATTTGGTGTTCAGCATAATTTTTTCCTTTTCTTTTATTGAAAAATAAAATACAGAATGATAGAGAAAAGGACAGAGCCGAAAAAACACAGTTCGGATTTAACGGCTCTGCCTTTAAAAATTGTAACTATTCAGAGCCACATCTCGATTCCGCTGCGCTGCATCTCGATGTGGCTGCTCGCCATATGAAATTCCAGAAAAAAACCGCTCATTCATGCAAGCATGATTCGCAATTTTTTCTTCCATTTCACATGGCTCTGAATAGTTACATATTATCTTGCGCCCTTATCGTATGGAATACCTTCGGCTTTCGGAGCCTGGGAATTCTTGGATGTGAAGGCGAGAATAATCATGGATGCGATAAACGGCATCATGTTGTAAATGTTCTTGGACAGTCCAGATGGGAGAGGACGGTGGAGTCCGCAATGTTTGCCAGGGAACGGAATACCGCAAAGAATACGGCTGCTCCGGCAATGTGGAACGGTTTCCACTGACCGAAGATCATAACAGCGAGGGCAAGGAATCCGGCACCGGCTACGCCGACTCGAAGTTCCAGGTGTAACGGACGGAACGATGTAGCAAATCCGCCGATACCGCCGAGTGCACCGGAGATGATAACACCGGTGTATCTCCACTGGTATACGTTGATACCAACAGAGTCGGCTGCCTGTGGATGCTCACCGCAGGCACGCAGGCGCAGTCCCCATTTCGTTTTGAAGAGAAACACGTAGCTGCAGATCAGAAGGATGATGCCGATGAACAGGAAGATGTTCACGGTAAATGGTCCGATCTTGTAAATGAAAGCGGCGTTGGTGTAGTTCAGCTTTGCGGAAGCTGCACCGTTTCCGGCATCCGAGCCGTTGTTGAATGCTTTTACCAGGACGATGGCAATGGCAGTAGCCAGCATGTTCAGCGCGGTTCCGCCGATCGTCTGGTCTGCTTTCAGTGTGATGGCGGAGAAGCCAAGCAGCAGAGAGTAGATCATACCGGATACGGCGCTCGCCAGAATGGAAAGTGCCACAAGTGCAGGAGCCGGGAGGTCCGGGAACAGAACCAGGACGAAGACACCGGCAAGGCCGCCGATCGCCATGATCCTTCCAGCGCGATGTTGATGACACCGCTTCGCTCGGAGAACATACCGCCCATCGCAACGAGCATCAGAACAACGGCGTACAGTAAGGTAAATTTAATTAAAAGGAACATTATTTCTTCTCCTCCTTTCCGTTGTCTGCATTGGCATTTGCTTTCTGCTCTTTTTTGCTCTTGAACAGGTTTGCAACGATGCCCTTGAACAGGGTAACGAATGCGCAAAGGTAAATGATAACGGCAACGATCAGGTCCGCGATCTCCGGCTGATAATATTTCGTAGGCAGGTAAGCACCGCCGACCGAAATATGAGCAACGAAGAGAGCAGCGAAGATAACGCCGATCGGGTTGCTAAGTGCAAGAAGCGCAACCGGGATACCATTAAATCCGATGGCCGGGAGTGCTGTCGATACCTGCGGGTTCCACTCGGATGCACCGGAGAGGAAGTAGAGGCCTGCACCGATTCCGGCAAGCGCACCTGCGATGGTCATGGAGAGAACAACGTTTCTCTTCTCGTTGATGCCGGCGTATTTGGCAGCATCCTTATTGAATCCGCAGGCTTTCAGCTCATAGCCGAAGGTTGTTTTGTTCAGAACGATGTAGATGATGACCGCAATGGCAATCGCAATGAAAATCGCAATCGTTGTGGAACTGGTACGGAAAATGGAGTTCATGCCGCAGTCCGGAATCAGGGATTTTGGAGAAGCGGAGCTTAATTTGTAAGTACGTGTGGTCTTCTGATCATACATGCCCGGGATGGTGTTGTACATCAGCTCATTGACAAGATAAAGACCAATCCAGTTGAACATGATGGAAGTAATAACTTCATTTACGTTGAAGTATGCTTTGAAGATACCAGGAAATGCTCCCCAGATGGCTCCGCAGACCATAGCAGCCAGAAGGCATACATACCATGGCATGTGGAGGATGATGGCAAAATACAGGCGCCGAAGACACCGACGGTGTACTGTCCGGCAGCACCGATGTTGAACAGACCTGTTTTAAAAGCAAATGCAACCGAAAGTCCGGTCATAATCAGGGGAGCGGACTGAGCGATTTCACTTCCGATTCCCTTCGGCTTTAAGTAAAAGCCGCCTTTGATGATTCGTGTAAATCCATCCACTGCGTTTTCCGCGTTGATGCAGTATAAAATGATAAATCCCACAAGAAGACCGATCACAATACATACAAGAGAAGCGACAATGGACAGAAGAGTCGTTTTTCGTTTTTTCGTTCATGCTTTTCTTACCTCTCTTTTATACTTCTTCGGGAACCGGATCCCGTTTTGCACCTGCCATGTAGAGACCGAGTTCTTCGACAGAAACGGTTTTCGGATCCAGCTGGCCGACCAGCTCTCCTTCGTACATAACAAGAATACGGTCGGAAACATCCATAACCTCATCCAGTTCCAGAGAAACCAGAAGAACGGCTTTTCCCTTGTCGCGCTGTGCAACGAGCTGGCTGTGAATGTATTCGATGGCTCCGACATCAAGACCACGGGTAGGCTGTACCGCAACGAGAAGATCAGGATCTTTGTCGATCTCACGCGCGATGATCGCTTTCTGCTGGTTTCCGCCGGACATGCTGCGGGTGATGGTCACAGGACCCTGGCCGCTGCGGACATCGTACTGCTCGATCAGGCGCTCGGCATATTCGCGCACGGCTTTTGATTTGATAAAGCCGAAGGATTCAAATTCCGGCTGCCAGTAACGCTGCAGCACCATGTTCTGCTCGATGGAGTAATCCAGCACGAGGCCGTGTTTATGGCGGTCCTCCGGGATGTGGCTCATGCCCATCTTGGAGCGGTCGCGGATGGAAGCTTTCGTGATGTCCTGTCCGTTGAACAGAATTTTACCACCGGATACTTTTTCCAGTCCCGTGAGGCCCTGAACGAACTCGGACTGGCCGTTTCCATCGATACCTGCGATGCAGACAATCTCGCCTTTTCTTACATTAAAGGAAACATCTTTGACGGCGTTGTTTCCGTGCACCTTGCTCGGTACGGTCATGTGCTCTACTTTCAGAACGGTGTCGCCCGGTTTTGACGGCTTTTTGTTGACGGAGAAGCTGACGTTTCTTCCGACCATCATGCGGGAGAGCTCTTCTTTGGAAGTTTCGCTGATGTTGACGGTTCCGATGTATTTTCCTTTGCGGAGAATCGTACAGCGGTCGGCAACTTCCATGATCTCGTTGAGTTTATGGGTGATGAAGAGGATGGATTTTCCTTCTTTTGCGAGGTTCTTCATGATCTTCATCAGCTCGTCGATTTCCTGCGGCGTCAGAACCGCGGTCGGCTCGTCGAAGATCAGGACTTCGTTGTCACGGTAGAGCATTTTCAGAATTTCGGTACGCTGCTGCATGCCGACGGTGATATCCGAGATCAGAGCGTCCGGATCGACCATCAGACCGTATTTCTCGCTCAGTTCCATGACTTTTGCACGGGCATTCTTTTTCTCGAGGAAAAGGCCTTTGGTCGGCTCTACGCCGAGGATGATGTTGTCGAGAACCGAGAAACATTCGACCAGCTTAAAGTGCTGGTGCACCATACCGATGTTGAGATCATTGGCGTCGTTCGGCGTGTTGATATGGACTTCCTGCCCATTCTTCTTGATGATTCCGGAGGTAGGCTGATACAGACCAAAAAGAATACTCATCAGGGTTGATTTTCCTGCACCGTTTTCTCCAAGCAGAGCATGGATTTCTCCTTTTTTGAGCTGTAATGTAATGTTGTCGTTCGCCTTGATACCCGGGAATTCTTTGGTGATGTTCAACATCTCAATAATGTACTCATTTTCCATATACATATTCCCTTTCAAGCGTGGTTTTGCAGGACTGCCGAAGGCATGGAAAACAGGGCAGAACTGCGGGCTTTCATTATGTCTAGTATAGCATTTTGTGTGACAGAAAAAGGGGAAGAGAAATAATATTCTCTTCCCCAAAAGGCATATTGTTACAGAAACAGTATGCACATTAGCTGATGTAATCAACGGTTACGTGAGAACCTACTTCCGGCTGATTTTCTGTATCGCTGGAGATTTCGATGGAACCATCGCGGATACCAGCCAGTACAGTTTCATACTGATCCTGTGTGAAGGTTGTGAATCCCCAGGATTCGGAATCGGTAGGAAGGCCGATGTAATCTCCGTCTTTCAGTCCAAGCTGCTGAGCAGTTCCGCCAAGTTCAGAGAAGTTTCCGCTGAAGTAGGAATCCAGAGCGTTGTTGATGGCGCTTGGAAGACCTTTCATAGCGGAAGTCAGGCAGCGCTCGCCGATTTTGGAACGCTGGTCAACGTCTACACCAATAACTTTTCCGTCGTGTGTCTCAGCTGCATCCAGAGCAGATGTCCAGATACCGCCGCCGCAGGCGAATACAACCTGTGTTCCGTCTGCATACCAGCCTCCATACGGGCGGTGATGGAGTCATCGCCGTAGAACTGGCCGCCATAGTAATATTTTACGTTTACATCTACGCCGTCTTCTTCAGCAGCAGCGTTGATACCCTGTACATAACCGTAACCGAAACGGATAACGGCCGGAACAGCGATACCGCCGAGGAAACCAAGACTTGTGTAGCCGTCTTTTACTGCAGCGTATCCAGCCAGGTAGCCGGCCTGCTCTTCCTTCGAAGGAGCAGATGTACACGTTCTTTCCGAGATCAACAGCTTTGCCGTTTTTTACAATATCACCTTCGGTAACATCGACTGCGATGAAGGTTACATCCGGATAGGTGTCCTGCTCTTCAGCGATGGCAGGTCCGAACAGGTAACCTGGCATTACAACAACGGTAGCACCCTCGGAAACAGCAAGATCGATGGAGTTGATACGCTCTTCATCGGTATCCTCTGCCGGTTTGTAGTACTCGTACTCTACGCCGTTTGCATCGCCGTAGGCGCATACCGTTTCCCAGGTGATCTGGTTGAAGGATTCGTCGGTGATATCTCCGGAGTCTGTGATCATGGCAATTTTCTCACCTGCGGCGTCTTTTTTTTCTCCATCTGTGGAAGCAGAAGCGGAAGTTGCGCTGGTGGAATCGGCGCCTGTGGATGCGTCGGAGGAAGAGGAGCCGTTGGAGGAACCGCATCCTGCGAGTGCAGCAGTTGTCATGGCGGCTGCAAGCAGTAAGCTAACTACTTTCTTTTTCATAATAGTATTCTCCTTTCAAGAGGTACAGCGTTTTTGCGTGTATGGCTACATTATAATATAAAAGAAAAAAGTATGTCAAGCAAAGGAAAAACTGCGTGAAATCCACTAATTATCTGCATGCGAGCCGGAAATTCTTCGGATAATGGCGTTGGATCTTGCATAAATTTCTTCCGGGTCAAAGCCGATATGGAATTCGCCGTTTTCGTAGAGGATTTGACCGTTTACCATGGTAAGCTTTACGTTCTGTTTGCTGCCGCTGTAAACGAGGTTTTTGATCAGATTATTCTCCGGCTGCATGTTCGGCTGATGGAGGTCAATCATGACGAGATCGGCCTTTTTGCCGGCAGCGAGACGGTCGCAGTCAGTAAGCTGCATGGCGTGCGCGCCGCCTGCGGTTGCCATGTAGAGAATGGCGTCGGCCGGGATTCCTGCGGCATCCATCTCGCGGACTTTGGAAAGGCCGGTGGTCAGGAACATTTCGCGGAACATATCGAGGCAGTTGTTACTGGCCGGCCCGTCGGTGCCGATGGCGAGGTTGATGCCGTTATCGTAAAAACGCTTCAGCGGGCAGATGCCGGAGGCGAGCTTCAGGTTTGAGGAGGGATTGGTAACGGCCGTCAGTTTCCGGTCACGGAAGATCTCAAAATCGCGGTCCTCCATCCAGATGCAGTGGTAGCCGCCGCCTCCGTACTGGAACATGCCTAAGCGTTCCATCAGCTGTGTCGGGGTGAGTCCCCAGCGCTCTTTACAGCCCTCGACTTCGCTTTTTGTTTCGGCGTTGTGTGTCCAGACAGGGGAATGGTATTTTTCGGCGAGTTTGGCAACGGCTTCAAGAAGCGGGCCGCCGGTCGTATATTCGGCGTGGAAACCGAGCAGATACGAGGTGCGGTCGGAGAGTTCGTTGACATAGTTATACATCTCTTCGAGAATTTCCGGGCTGTCGACGAAGTTGTTGAGACCGCTGGTAAGAACGGTGCGGAATCCAGTGTCGACCGTGGCAGCGATGCTGTTTTTCTGCTGGATGTACATGTCGAAATTGGAGGTGATGCCGCTCGTCAGATATTCCATGATGCCGAGGATATTGAGCCAGTAACGTCGTCCCCGGCGAGCTTTGCCTCGTTCGGGAAGACCTGGCGCTCGAGCCATTCGTGGAGCGGGAGATCGTCCGCGTAAGAGCGGAGGAAGGTCATCGGGGTGTGCGTGTGTGCGTTTTTAAAGCCCGGGATCAGGAGATTGCCGCGGGCGTCAATTTCGCGGTCGAAGACAGTGGTCTCTGCGGCATCTGGATCTGCTTTTCTACCAGGTCCGATATAGGTGATGGTGTCGCCGGTGACATGAAGTTCGTCTTCGGCGATGGAAAAATGGTTTTCAGCGTCGAGTACGAGAATTTTGGCGTTGTAAAAACGTGTATTCAAAAAAGATCTCTCCTTTATTTTACGTGCTGTTTACAGTGTCTTTGCGATGCCCTGAATCGTTGCGGCAACGAGTTTTTTGAACTGCGGTGCAACCATGTCAGCTGCCTCCTGAACTTCCGCATGGCACAGAGGCTGCGGGGAGATGCCGGCGGCAAGATTGGTAATGCAGGAAATACCGATGACGCGCATGCCCATATGGCGTGCAGCGATGGCTTCACAGGCGGTGCTCATGCCGACCGCGTCTGCGCCGAGGGTGCGGCACATGGCGATTTCCTGCGGGGACTCGTACTGCGGGCCGGTGAGCTGCAGATAAACGCCTTCCATCAGGTCGATATCAAGGCTGGCTGCGGCTTTCCGTGCGATTTTCTGGAATTCAAGGTCGTAGATCTGGCTCATATCCGGGAAACGGGTGCCGAGCTCGTCGACGTTCGGTCCGATAAGCGGAGATGGAACGAAGCAGGCGATCTGGCCGTTTAACAGCATCAGAGAGCCTGGCTTTGTGCCCTGTTTGATGCCGCCGGCGGCGTTGGTTAAGAACAGTGCTTTTGCGCCCATCAGCTTCATGAGGCGGGGCGGGAGAACGACGTCGGTCATCGGGATAGCCCTTCATAATAATGAACGCGGCCCTGCATGCAGACAACCGGCACATCGCCGACGTAGCCGAAGATAAAACGGCCCGCGTGGCCCGGAACAGTGGAAACCGGAAAGCCTTCGATATCGTGGTAATCGAGGGTTGCGGTAACGCGGATATCATTCGCAAAATCACCGAGGCCGGAACCGAGAATCAGTGCGACTTCCGGCTGGAAATCGATCTGGGAGCGGAAGCTCTCGTAGCATTTCATCAGTTTTTCGTAAACAGGGTTTGGGGTGTTGCTCATAGGAAAAACCTCCTTAATATAAATGATTTTCTGCTTTTTGAGTCTTTTTTCGGCTATTTTTAGGGAAGAAAAGCCTGCCACAGAGATGTGAGTCCCGGAGGCAGGCTTTTCTTTTAGAAAAAAGATCATCTGGTAGTTCTATTGTAGTATAGAAAGCGCGGAAAAGCAATGATTTCAGTCATCAAAAATATTCAGATGCTGTTTCATGATATTTCCCAGCCATTCAATGACCGGACCGAGGGTAATAACCATCAGCACGGTGACAATGCCGAGTTTTCCGCCGAGCAGAACGGCGATCGCGGTGACAACGAAGTCGTAGACGATGCGGATCACACGGAACGAAACGTTCGGCAGGTGGGTGGAGATAATGAAGGATACTGCGTCGTACGGTGCAGTTCCCATATCAACATCCATATAGAAGGATGCGGCAAGGATAAACAGGACCAGCGCCGGGATCAGCACAGCGATTCGCACACCCATCGAGGTGAAGAGGTCTGCCGGAAGGACTTTCGCCCAGATCCAGGAGAAAAAGTCGATGGAATATCCCACGAGAAACATGTTTGCGAGGGTTCCGAAGCCTAAGTTTCTGCCGCCGAAAATGATAACGAAGATGAGCAGGACGGTATTGAAGAGCGCCTGCCAGTTTCCGATGCTGATGCCGAGGCGGGTGGAGATGGTCTGGTTTAACAAGGTACATGGATCGGTGCCGAGATCGACGAGAAGCAGCCATGAGAGCGCAAAGCCCATCAGGATGACGGCAGCGATGACCAGAATCAGGCGGGTCCAGAAATGTTTCTTCTGGTAGAAGCCTGGATGATTTCTTTCATAGTATGAGTTCCTCCCTGTGATTTATGCTTGGCTTTTCACCTTTTCGGGCGGATTTTCTACGCATTTTCTTCGAAATTTTTCGATCGTCTTTCCAACACGTTTTTCGCCCTTCTTTCCAGAAAAATCTCCGCCGTTTTTTTGGCGGAGATTTGACCGTTTCTGTTATTTTAGTATATTTTTTCCAAAATGTAAACTATTTTCTTTTGATGATGTCAACTTAATGTTCACAAAATGATGAATAATAAATGAACATAAATTAACACAAAACATAAAATTGAAAAAACACGTTCATTAATAAATTAACGAAATGAACATGTGAGCTGAATGAAATTTGTGCATTCTACAATGTGTCCACGCGAGACGGACAGAACCTTGAAAAGAACTACAATATACGGATATACGAATTAACGCCATAAACAGAAACCAAAGTTATAGAACCAGCTCCACGTTTTTACAGAAGACTTCGCGGTATAACTGTTCGCGTTCCACGGCGATCAGCCGCCCGGCTTCCTGCTGGAGCTGTTCACTGTCGAAGAGCTGTACGAGATCCGGATTGAACATGCGGCCTGCGTTGCAGTGAAGATCTGCAAGCATATCGGCAAAGTTCTTGCAGGAGCTGTAGGCACGTCCGACGGAATCGGTTGCCGCACCGAGACAATCGGCGCAGGTGAGGATCTGGTAGAGAATGGCGTTGTCGTTGCCTTTATGGGTATACTCGCGCGGATAGCCGCCTTTTTCGTCGTACCAGAGATGGTGGTAGAGCGCCGCCTCGGCGTATGGTCTTGTGGAATCCCATTTGCTGAGGAGCTCATAGCCCATCTGTGGGTGGAGACGGATCAGATCAAAGAGAAAAAGTACATTGCATCATTGGAACCGCATATTGGAGATATTCTACTGGTTGGAATTAATTATGATAAAAAGACCAAAAAGAATGAATGCCTGATAGAAAAGGCGTAAATGAATAAAAAGGCAAGGCAGCATATCACAGGAAATCCTGAGGCATGCTGCCTTATTTTGCCAGGCATATCAATAATTGGTTCAAAAAGGATACGTTAGAATACCACTACCAGAAGCATCTTATACTGCTCTTTGCCATACACTGCATGCGGATGTTTTGCCGGCATGACGATGGATTCGCCTTCGTGGAGTTCGTATTTTACGCCGTCGATGGTGATTTCACCGGTTCCGTCGAGGCAGGTGACGAAGGCGTCGCCGCCGGACTCGTGGGTGCTGATTTCTTCGCCTTTGTCGAAGGCAAATAAGGTGATGCTGACGGATTCATTCTGTACCAGTGTTTTGCTGACGATCTGGCCTTCCTGGTAGGAAACCTGATCTTTTAAGACCATAACCTTGGCTTTATTGATATTTTTCATGATGCTCATAGTTTATAAATCTCCGTGATAGAATGAGAACGTGTCTGAAAAAATTCCCAAGGCACGTTCTAAAAATGTGTGATTAAGATGAGATGACTCATCGGTGTCGGGCGTGTATAGAAATGGAATCTGAGGTCCGTTTTCTGATATGCCCAAATTCAAAGATATTTTTGTCTGAACATATACAGTATACGTGGAAAAATGAAAGAAAGCAAGGGGTTTTCTTTATTTCCCGAAAAACAATTCCATATCGTTTTCAACGGTATCGATTCCGGCGATGCCGAAGTTTTCAACGAGAAGAGCTGCAACATTCGGGCTTAAAAATGCCGGGAGTGTCGGGCCGAGGTGGATGTTCTTGACACCGAGAGACAGCAGTGCCAGAAGAACAATCACAGCTTTCTGTTCGTACCAGGAAATATTGTAGATGATCGGCAGATCGTTGATATCGTCGAGGTCGAAGACCTCCTTTAATTTCAGTGCAATCACGGCAAGAGAGTAGGAATCATTGCACTGGCCGGCATCGAGGACGCGCGGAATGCCGTTGATGTCGCCGAGGTTCAGCTTGTTGTATTTGTATTTTGCACAGCCGGCGGTCAGAATCACGGTGTCTTTCGGCAGTGCCTGTGCAAAATCAGAGTAATAGCTGCGGCTCTTTGCACGGCCGTCACATCCAGCCATGACAACGAATTTTTTGATCGCGCCGGATTTCACGGCATCGACGATCTGGTCTGCCAGGGCGAGTACCTGTGCATGGGCGAAGCTCCGACAATGGTTCCCTGCTCGAGTTCCGTCGGCGGTGCGCAGTTGCTTTGCCTGTTCGATGAGCAGAGAGAAATCTTTTGTATCACCGATGACGCCGTCGATGTGCGGGCATCCCGGATAACGAACCGCTCCGGTTGTGTAAATACGGTTTTTGTAGCTGTCCTTCGGCGGCACGATACAGTTCGTCGTCATCAGAATCGGGCCGTTGAAGGCTTCAAATTCTTCTTTCTGCTTCCACCAGGCGTTACCATAATTTCCCTTAAAATGTTCATATTTTTTGAACGCCGGATAGTAGTGTGCAGGCAGCATTTCGGAGTGGGTGTAAACATCGATGCCGGTGTTTACGGTCTGCTCGAGCAGCATCTCGAGGTCGCGCAGATCATGACCGGAGACGAGAATACCGGCGGGTGCCGACACTGAGATCGACGGTGGTGATCTCCGGATTGCCGTAAGCGGAAGTATTGGCTCATCGAGCAGTGCCATTCCCTGCACGCCGTAGGAGCCGGTCTCGAGTGCGAGTGCCGTCAGTTCCTCTGCGGAGAGGGAATCGTCGAGCGTTGCGGCGAGAGCACGCTGCAGGAAGGCATCGATTTCCTCGTTTTCTTTTAAGAGAACATTGGCATGGCTGGTGTACGCTGGCAAGTCCTTTCAGACCGTTAGGTGATGAGCGTACGCGTAAAGAGCGGATGTCCTCATTTTCCGTGGAAAGTACGCCGACGGTTACTGCTTTTGCGGCAAACTCATCGGTTGTGCCGTTCCAGAGGGCGGCTTCCGGCAGAGCGGAGCAGTCGGCAAGCTGAGCGAGAAGCGCTTTGGTCTCAAGCGTTGCCTCAATTCGTGCGCGGATCGTATCATCATCAAAGTTCACGTTTGTGATGGTCGTAAACAGGTTTTCGGTGATGAGATGATTGACGCTGGCATCGACGGTTTTTCCTTCGCGGCGGAGCTGTGTCGTCACGGCGGAAAGTCCTTTCGTCGTCCAGATCAGCAGATCCTGCAGCGCCGCTGTCTCCGGGCGCTTTCCACAGACACCGGATTTTGTACAGCCGGAGCAGCCGGCAGTTTCCTGACACTGGTAGCAAAACATGTTCTGTTCCATAAAATAGTTCCTCCTGTAGGGTATTTCCGAGGGGTTAAGCGCAGAGGGAAAAACAGATCTGCGCGGAGTTTCATAATTTACACGTACAGAATATCGGATATAACAGGAAAAGTATGTGGTTATAACCACGGAAAATACTTTTTGTGTATATTCGTTTATGAAAAATAAGCATTTGAAACGATGAAACGGTAAAAAATTTACGTTGCGGTACCGCCTAGAGAGACGGATGACGCAGCGTAAATTTGTTTTTATGAAATTCGAGGATTCCCTCTTTCTGCATTTTTCCGAGTTCTTTGGAGAGGGCGCTCCGGTCGAGGTTCAGGTAGTCGGCGAGGCCCTGGCGGTCGAAGGGGATCGTAAAGGTGTCGGCGCGTGGTTTTGGCAGACTGCGCGGCGAGGTAGACCAGCACGCGCTCGCGGATCGTCTTTGGTGTAGTGCAGAAAATGCGGTTGGAGAGGGTAAGATTTTTCTGCATGGAGATGCGGAGCATGTTACTGCGAAGCTGGGACAGCCATGCATCATCACCATCGGCGGTCTGGTCGAGGTTTCGAAGATTGAAAAAGAGAACCGTCGAGGCTTCGGCTGCCGTGACATTCACCATCATCGGCTCCCGACAGAAGCATACGTTTCGGCAAATACCTGGCCGGGGGTGATCTTGCTTAAGATACTGCGGTTGCCCCAGAGATCCGTATTCTCCACGAAAACGCTGCCGGACAGCACAATCCCCAGTTCGGACACGCGGTCACCCATGTGATAAATGGTCTGGTTTTTCTCAAACGAACACGTCCGCAGCCACCCGCTCGAAACAAGAGCCGTCCGCCCGGTTTCCGAGATGCCATGAAAGAGCGGGAGAGAAAACACCTCGGCCGGAAAAACAGCATCAGCCAATGATTTCATACTGCAGCATCTCGTATTTCAAAATACTGCCCTCCATAATTTCCGGCGGCAGCAGTGCGCGGGCAACCAGTTTCATTTCATTGTCCTCCGGTTCGATGTCATTGCGGCGTAAATGCGCGTAATCACCATCGATGGCGACTACTTCGTAGGTGCAGGATAACATAAGAAAACAACCTCCTTTTTCTTTACATGATACCTATTATACCGTGTGCAGAAACGGATGTCGATGGAATTTTTAATGTCGGAAACAAAAGTCTATGCTATACTTACAGCAGGGTATGATCAGAAAAGAAGGATGAAGGTAGGATCCTGGGGGAAGAACTTGAACTGG
>ENA-OQJS01000095-OQJS01000095.1-human-gut-metagenome-genome-assembly--contig:-NODE-95-length-17232-cov-1.527740_pt1 | contig 17232 bp, 19 predicted proteins | sample MGYA00242598_ERZ504764 | MGnify/ENA primary metagenome ERZ504764 (study PRJEB26092, sample SAMD00036368) | human gut metagenome | host: Homo sapiens | study: EMG produced TPA metagenomics assembly of...
TCTTAGTTTCTGGTTACGGTTGCTCCTCAGCAACAGCCTATCATTCCTCTTTAACATACCTGATACAAAGGTAATAAAACTAAAGTTAATTATTAATTGAATTATCCAACTTTGTTTGGATTTTTAAATGGAAAGTAATTATGAAACATACCTATATTACATTGGCTGCATGTCTGTTTTTTACGGCAGGCATGCAGGCACAGAGCATCGATGAGGTGCTCCGTCAGATAGAACAGAATAATAAAGAATTGCAGTCACAGCAACATGCTACACGAGCTGCACAATTGGAAGTCCAGACGCAGAATAACCTGGAAGATCCTTCGGTAGAATATAGTCCGTTTTATACCAAAGGTATTACCGGTATGTCGAGTTCGGAACTGGTCGTGACACAGGGATTCGATTTTCCCACCTTGTATGCGGCACGCAGCCGTTCGGGAAAGTTGCAGCGTGAAGCCCTTCACCGTCAGTATGAGGCTACCCGTCGCGATATACTGCTGAATGCAAAGAATCTCTGCTTGGATCTTGTAATGCTGAATAAACAGCAAGGTCTGCTGGAAGAACGGAAAAAGAATGCCGACGAACTGCTTGCCTTGTTCGAAAAACGGCTGGAAGAAGGGGATGCCGGCATACTGGAAGTCAATAAAATCAAGATGGAACGGATGAGTGTGCAGACAGAAGTTTCGCAGAACAATGCGGCTCATCGTACCGCCTTGCAGCAGTTGCTTGCCATGAACGGCAATCTTTCGATGGACTTTACCTCACGCGATTATCCGCAGGTGGAAGCGCTGAAAGACTATAACGCCTTGTACGATGAGGTGATGGCTACCGATGCTACGCTGCTGGCTGCTGATGCCGCTGCGCGTGCTGCCGAGAAGAACATCAGTGTAAGTCGTCAGAGCTGGTTGCCGAAACTGGAAATAGGCTATCGTCGCAACACTTCACTCGATGAAAAGAGCAACGGTTTCCTTATCGGAGGAAGTTTACCGATCTTTTCGAATAGGAAGAAGCACCAGATAGCCCGTGCACAAGCTATCAGTGCCCAGTATCAGTTGGATAATGCCCGCTTGCAGGCAGAGGCTCAGGTCCAGAGCCAGTTCAACGAAATGCAGCAGTTGACTACCGCCATGCAGGCATACGACGTGGAGCTGATGCATCAAACGCTGGACATGCTGAAAGAAGCCGTTACCGCAGGACAACTTTCCATCATCGATTACTATACGGAAGCCGACAACGTATATCGTAACTTGCAGGCTTACATGGAACTGGAGAATCAGTACCAGAAGCTGATGGCAAGCATTTACAAAAATCGGTTGTAAAATGGCTATAATTTGTTCTCTGAAAGTTGCTATTGGTAACAGAAGATATTGTCAGATTAAGAGTTGTTTTGTATCTTTGCAAATATGAAGAAAGAATTAGGTAAATGGCTGATGGATATAGCCAAGTATTTGACGACAGCGGTTTTGTTGTCCTCTGTTTTCAACGACATAAAGGACTCTTGGATAATTTACTTTGTTGTGTCTATTGCCATAGTATTAACACTACTTTCAGGCTTATGGCTTGTAAGAGAAGAAAAAAAGGAAGGAGAATGATATGGGAGCAATTATCATGTCAGTACTTGTGTCGGTTATAGCTATTGTCGGTGTGATTTACTTTAATCATCAAGACAAGAAAGAAGCATTGAAAAATAATAATAAAGGATAGTTTGTAACACACATTGGTTCGAACTACCTGAGTTTATAAAGTTAGAAAAGCTATTGGAGACGTATATTTCCAGTGGCTTTTCTTTTTTGTGGATGGTTGTATTGATTCTGTTAAAGTAAAGGATCTTCTTAAATAATGATAGTCATTAATTCCATGATCAGTATGCTGAATAGAGGAAATAAAATAACAAATACAACGTAATATAATCCAATTTTATAGTTTTCCTTTTCTTTTCTTTAAATCCATTTGTAAATATTCTTCGTAAATTGCCTGAACATATTTTTTTGTTTTAAGTGTTTTACGAAAAAATACTTAGCCGAAAAACATAATATTGTAACGCAAACAATAAGTGTGGAATTGTTTCTCAATTCATTAAATAATCGTACGGATAAAAAAAGCAATATAATTACTATATATGAGAATACAATCAAAAAACCTGCTCCTATGTGATTATATACTTCATTGTCATTATATTCCATTTTTTGCTTTTCTAAAGAATATATTTTATAGATAACTATTTTCTGTAAGCAGTTTTGTATTGCTTTCATAGGTACTTATTTATAAACAGTTACAGCTGAAAGAGTCAACTTGAAAGATTACAGTTATCAGCTTTAAGAACGCAATAATTATAATAGGATAAAAGAATATAGGTATAAGTTCCATAATCCACGCTTATAGTGTTTTTTTCTTTCTTCTACATTCATTTTTAAATATTCTTCGTGGACTATCTGAACATAACTACTTTTCTTAAGCTTTTTCATAATTAAATGAACCGCTATTTGACACAAAATAACAACTCCTATGCCAGTTGCTAACGGATTTTGCAGAGTACCAAAGATGCGTATAAGAATAAAGATAAAACTTATGACAGTATATACAACAAATGTCTGTAAAGTTCCCCAAATTCCGTTGTATATGTTTCCTTCATCAAATTCTCGTTTGTATTTTTCCAGCATATAAATCTTTGAAATTACAATCTCATAATAGAATGATTTTATTTTTTTCATACCCTTTTATGTTTAAATATTGTATAAGTAGCTGTATAGATACTTAGGTTAATGGGTTTTTTAAGTTTAGACTTATAGATTAGGTTATCGGCAAACTTATATGCAATATTCGTAAAATTTTTTAATATATGCAAGCTTGTGAGCGTTCGTTTGTGTTACGGAGAAAGTGTAATTGTGGCATGATTGTAATCGGTGGTTATTGTTGAGACAGAGAGAAAGTGTCCGGATAGCTCTGTAATGTTCAAATAATCTGTTCTCTCACTTAGTCTTTCCGGTGGAAGAATAAGGGAGATTTTATTTTTATTTCCTAATTTTGCACTTGCAACTAATTAACGGATAAAGAAATGCCACTTAATTTACCAGACAAACTTCCGGCTATCGATATACTGAAGGAGGAAAATATTTTCGTCATCGACAATTCACGCGCCAGTACGCAGGATATCCGTCCGCTGAAAATTGTTATCCTCAATTTGATGCCGATAAAAATAACTACTGAAACTGACTTGATTCGTCTGTTGTCTAACTCACCGCTACAGATTGAGGTCAGCTTCATGAAACTGAAAAGTCATACTTCGAAGAATACGCCTATCGAACATATGAAGGCGTTTTATCGCGATTTCGAATGTATGCGGAATGAAAAGTTCGACGGAATGATTATTACGGGTGCACCGGTGGAGCATCTCGAATTTGAGGATGTGAACTATTGGGACGAGATTCAGGATATCTTCAACTGGACACGTACACATGTCACTTCTACACTTTATATCTGCTGGGCAGCACAGGCAGGACTGTATCATCACTATGGTATCCCCAAGTATCCGCTCGACAAGAAGATGTTCGGTATCTTCGAGCATCATATCTGCGAGGGTATGAGCAAGCTGCCTATCTTCCGTGGTTTCGATGATGTGTTCTTCGTGCCTCACAGCCGCCATACGGAGGTACGCCGTGCGGATATCGAGAAACATCCTGGGCTGACTATTATTTCCGAGTCGGACGATTCGGGGGTACATATCGTTATGGCTCGTGGCGGACGTGAGTTTTACGTGACCGGACATTCGGAATATTCTCCTTATACCCTCGATACAGAATATCGCCGTGATCTGGGAAAAGGTCTGCCTATCGACATGCCGAAGAATTATTATCGCGATAATGATCTTGAAAAGGGTCCGCTGGTTCGCTGGCGGAGTACGGCAAACCTGCTGTTCTCCAACTGGCTGAACTATTATGTATATCAGGAAACTCCATACGATATTAATCAGATTAAATAATGATCAGACAACGTCCTATAGAACTTTTGGCTCCGGCAAAGAATCTGGAGTGCGGCATCGAGCTATTAATCACGGTGCCGATGCGGTATATATCGGTGCTCCCCGTTTCGGGGCGCGTGCGGCAGCCGGCAATTCGCTGGAAGACATTGCTGCACTGGTGCAGCATGCGCATGTGTACAATGCTCGCATCTACGTTACAGTAAATACGATCCTGCGTGATGAGGAACTGAAAGATACCGAGGCGATGATCTGGGATTTATATCGTGCCGGTGTAGATGCACTGATTATTCAGGATATGGGAATAACACGGCTCAATCTGCCGCCTATTCCGTTGCATGCCAGTACGCAGATGGACAACCGTACGGTACAGAAGGTGAAGTTTCTGGCTGATGTCGGTTTCCGTCAGGTGGTGCTGGCTCGGGAACTGACGCTCGATGAGATTGCCAAAATTCATGCTGCCTGTCCCGATACGTTGCTCGAGGTTTTTGTGCATGGTGCATTGTGTGTGAGCTACAGCGGACAGTGCTATGTCAGTCAGGCATGCTTCGGCCGCAGTGCCAACCGTGGAGAGTGTGCGCAGTTCTGTCGCTTAGGTTTCGATATGGTAGATGCCGATGGAAAAGTCATTGCTCGAAACAAACACTTGCTGTCGCTTAAGGATATGAACCAGAGTGAGAATCTGGAGGCTTTGCTTGATGCTGGTGCTTCTTCGCTCAAGATAGAAGGACGTCTGAAGGATGTTTCGTATGTAAAGAATGTGACGGCTTATTATCGTCAGAAACTGGATGCCATTCTGAAACGTCGTAAGGAGTACATACGTGCCTCGTCGGGTACAGTGAAGCTTGCTTTCCGTCCGCAGCTGGACAAGAGCTTCAGCCGTGGCTTTACCGACTATTTTGTTCACGGGCGTAATCCGGGAATTTTCTCGTTCGATACGCCGAAGTCACTGGGAGAAGAGGTAGGAACAGTAAAAGAGATTCGTGGCAATTACCTGACGGTAGCGGGAGTGAAGTCGTTCAGCAATGGCGATGGATTATGCTATCTTGACGAGCGGGGTAAGTTGTGCGGATTCCGTGTGAACCGGGTAGACGGCAACAAGCTCTATCCGCAGGAAATGCCTCGTGTGAAACCTAAAACCAGACTTTACCGTAACTTCGATCAGGAGTTTGAGCGGGTGATGCAGAAAAAGTCGGCCGAACGGAAAATTGCCGTTACGCTGAGACTTGAAGAAAATAATTTCGGATTTACCCTGTCGGTTGCTGATGAGGATGATAACCGTATCAGCCTGGCTATGCTAGAGAGAAAGAACTGGCTCGTACTCCTCAGCTGGAGAACCTGAAGAATCAGTTGAGTAAGCTGGGAAATACACCGTTCGAGGCGGAAAGTGTGGAAATCGTTTTATCGGACAACTGGTTTATTCCTTCATCCGAACTGTCAGACTTACGCCGACGCGCAGTAGAAAAACTGCTGGAAGCCCGCCGTATCAATTATCCGCGGGAAGTATGGCGTGTGCCTGAAACTCATCATGCTTTTCCGGCTCAGGAACTGACGTATCTGGGAAATGTCATGAATGGGGCTGCTGCTGCTTTCTATCATGACCATGGGGTACGTCGTATTGCACCGGCATTCGAGAAAGAAGCACCCGAAAAGGCTGTGCTGATGTTCTGCAAGCATTGTCTGCGTTATAGCATGGGCTGGTGTCCGGTACATCATAAGGTGCGTTCTCCTTATCGTGAACCGTATTTCTTGGTGAGCAGCGATGGCAAACGTTTCCGTTTACAGTTCGACTGTAAGCTGTGTCAGATGAAAGTATATGCAGAAGAGTAAGTACATATTGATTCTCCTGTTGCTGGTAGGACTTGTGGCTTGTTATTATCATCGGATCTGCCGGCAGACGGGACTTCGGAGAATAAGACAGATTCAGTTCCGGAGGTCTTACACAAGCGTGCCTATGCATTGAGCAGCAATTTTGAAGTTGAGGCTGATACTTTGTGGCTTCATCAGTTGCCGTTTATGGATACTATTCCCGTTGTGAAAGGGAATCAGCTTGTGGTGGCGGAGTTTGATGTACATCCTCAGGATTCAGTCGATTCGGTATGGGTAAAGGTCGCGCGTGACCAGGAAACTATCGGCTGGATTCAGGAACATAAGCTGCTGGAGAATATCGTACCGATCGATCCTATTTCGCAGTTTATTCATTTGTTCAGCAGTTCGCATACCTTGCCTTTCTTTCTGGTGCTGGCCGTATTCTTTCTATGGTTTGTCTATCGGGCAGTACAGAGGAAGCAGATTAAGCTGATAGGTCTGAATGATATCGACAGTGTATTTCCTATTATCCTGTCATTTCTACTGGCCGTGGCGGCTACCGTATATAACAGTATTCAGCATTTCGTTCCCGAAACGTGGGAGCATTATTATTATGATCCTACACTGAATCCTTTTGAAGTACCTTTTATTCTCGGACTGTTCATCGTATGTGTAGGGATGATTTTGCTTTTCGGAGTGGCTATGCTCGATGACCTTTTCCATCAGGTAAAGCTTTGAAACGGCTTTCTTCTATTTGCTGGGACTGGCTTCGTATTGTATTTTCTTATATATCTTCTTTACCTGCATCTGGGTATATGCGGCATACATCTGCCTGGCAGTATATGCGGTGTGGTGTATCGAGCGTTTAAAGAAATCGGACAAATATCCGTACGCCTGTGGTGCGTGTGGAGCAAAAATGCGGACAAAAGGGATTTGTCCGCATTGTGGTGCACTGAATGAATAGGAAAAATGATTTTAGTTTGATACGCTTCTGCGTGCCTTGCGGGTACAGTAACGCTTGCATTGTGCACAAATATCATATCCCAGCATAGCTCCCAGAATAAAGTCTTCTTCGGGCGTAAGCAGATTTAAAGGGCGGGTTACCATCAGCCGGATAGCATTGATACATTCTGCCTTACCAAAAAACAGGTTGATACGTTCCTCATCTACCGGTTGAATCACAAACTTAATGCGCTGGCTTTTCAGTCGGTTTACGGCGAATGCTTCGTATTTTCGGTTGGTGGTGTAGAGCACCATCTGGCGTACACCTTTCTTGTATTCGTAGATGTGGTTTAGAAAAACTTTCAGTTCTACGGGATTTATATCAGGAGCTGTCATGGAGATTAGGTTTTAGTGACGTTTGTTTTCAAGCTTTCAGGCCAGTTCAGTCTTTAATTTTTCAGTCCAGGCCGTTACACGTTCGTCGGTTTTGTCGCTTTCGTTGATGTCGTCGATGGCGAGTCCCACGAAATTACTATCAGTTACAGCAATGGAAGAGCTGTATGTATAGTCTGCATCTGGAACGGCACCAATGAAGCGGCAGCCACTGTTTTTCAAGTCTTCGAACAAGATACCCATGCCGTCGCAGAACGTATCGGAGTAAGATTCAGAATCACCGCATCCGAACAGGGCAACCGTCTTGCCGGAGAGGTCCATTCCTTTTAAAACCTTGATGCCGTCGTACCAGTCGTCCTGCAATTCACCGTCGCCCCAGGTAGAAGTTCCCAAAATCAGTGCTTCATAACTTCCTGCTACATCGGCAGTCATTTTGCTTACATTGTATACATCGCTTGAAGGAATGCCAAGCTTCTCTGCTATCGTACGTGCAACAGACTCGGTTGTGCCTGTTGTAGAACCGTAAAATACACCAGTTTTTTTCATTGCTTTATACTTTTAGTTGATTTGACATTGCAAAGTAACGGTGTATGGAGGAGTTTTGAAATACCTAAAAATAATGATTTTGCGCGCATTTCCAAGGAGGAATACAGTGTGAATATAGGCGGAAGGTAATAGCTGGTATGAAAATATAAAAAGCAAGGCTTTCTCATTTTTTTCTATGTTTGAGAAAGCCTTACTAATAAAATATCGGTTAGAAAATAAAAAACTTCTGTTTAATCCTTAGTTTAGAAGCGGCAGCGGATATCCACACCTACCTGAAGCGGACGACCTTTCTGTGCAAAGCCTCTGTTCATGGTTTCGAAGTAAAACGCCTGATAGTCGGTGTTGAGTGCGTTATTTATCCAGAAAGCCAGCTGTCCGTTGCCTTTGTTGAAACTTACACGTCCGTTGAGTGTGCCGTACAGTGCTTGACTGGCATTGTTCTGTTCTGTCCAGTAGATACGTCCGGCAGCCTTGTAGTTGGCATTTACAGTAATGTTGTCGAATATAGCTCCGTTACGCAGACCGAACACATACTGTGCTCCTGCATTAAATGTATGTTTGGGAACGAAAGGCACATAGTTGCCGTTATAGTTTTCTTCATCGCTCACTACGTAATCGGTAAAGGTAGCGTATGTATATCCGTAGCTTCCGTTCAGGCTGAAAGCATCAGTCACCTGTGCACGCAGGGAAGCTTCAGCTCCCAGACTGCGGCTCTTTCCTGCATTGACCGTGATACGTCCCAGTCCGCTTTCGGCAAAACGTGAGATTTGCTGGTCGTGAGTATCCATGTAGAAGAGAGCGACGTCGGCTTGCAGTCTGTCATCAAACCAAGTGGTGTGTGAACCAACTTCATAGTTCCATGAATATTCAGGTTTATAAAGTGTTGCATCCGATACGTTTACATCAGAGGCTGGTACGTCAGGCATCATACCTGCGAACTTTCCGAGTACTTCGTCCTGCTTGATGGCGTTCATCATGTCGCTTCGCATGTTGTTTTGTATCAGGTCGGAAAACATCTGGATGTTGTATCCTCCCGAACGATATCCTTTGCTGACAGTAGCATATACATTGTTCTTACTGTTCCATGCATACTGTATAGTGAATTTGGGGAGCAGTTGAAGGTAGTCGGTCGATTCTTTTCCGATGAACTGTGTCTTGGCATTCAGTTGTCTGACAATCGCCGTTGGAAGGAAAGGAGCCGATACACTGAAATCGAAGTTCATGTCGCATACTGAGTTATAATCCAGTTCAGTCATTTCGTAGTCCAGCGAGTCTGCTGTAACAGACAGTCTTCTACCAGCACATCATTGATAGTAGACTGATGATAGATAGCTCCGTTTAATATAGGTGTATCGAATACCCCCGAAACAGGCAAGGGACGTGTGGTAATCTTTGCTGCCAGTGTAGGTGCTCCGGCAGGAAGATGAGAAAGCCCTGCATTGATATTGTCTTCAATCAGACTCTGTATACCAGCTTCCTGGAAAGTAACCGGTCCGTCGGTTTTCAGCCACTGGTAGAATCCGCTCACTCCCGTAGTCCACTGCCAGCGATTGCCCGGTTTCGATTTCAGCACCAGTTCTTCACTGATAGTCTTGGAGTTCTGCTTCTGCATGATGGTATAAATGTCAGCTTCCGTAAAATCCTGGTCCAGATTCATCTGGTCATACAGATACTGGAAACCAGTCACACTGCTCAGAATAAAGTTGTCTGCCTGATGTTCCAGATTCAATCCACCGTTCAGCAGGTTACGCTTGTAGCCACATTCACGGTTATAAGATATTTTTCCGATATATTCACCGCGGTCTTCTGTCTTGTCATCGGTACGTCCGGTATATTCGTATGGATATCCTCCCTGATTGGTATATTCATAATTCAGCGTGAAGTCCAGCTTCAGATTTTCCGAAGGCAGATAAATGGCGCGGAAACGTCCTCCGAACTCATCGTCTGTATCAATGCGCTTGTTGTTGAAGTTGTTCTTGAAGAAACCTCCCTTGTGTTCGTAGAAGAATCCCGTAGAAAACGCAAACTGTGAAGAAATACGGTGATAGTGAGTAAGAGAAGCCTTATAGTCATTGTATGTAGCTGCGCTGAGACGGATATCTGTTCCCTGATAAGTGAAAGGTGATTTGGTGAATACACGAATCAGTCCCCCCATCGTATTTCGTCCGTACAGTGTTCCCTGCGGACCACGCATTACGTCTATTCGTTCGATGTCAGAGTAGTTGAAGTCGAATGCCGACTTGTCGATGAATGGGATATTGTCGACATACAGACCTACGGCTGGGGTATTGATGCGCGAACCGATACCGCGTACATATACCGAAGTTGTCAACTTCGAGCCGTAATCAGGGATGAACAGATTGGGTATAAGTCCCGACAACGCTTTGACCGAGGTCACCGAGTTGTTACGCATTTCATTTTGCGAAAGCGATGTTGACGAAATGGCCTGCTGGCGCAGACGGTTATTTTCCTTCGGAGTAGCGATGACAACTACTTCCTCGATGTCTATCACTTTAGTTGTATCTTTGACCAATGCATTGTCTGTATCAGTCGGGGCAGCAAAAACGGTTGTTGTCACGGCTGCTGCCAGCGAAGCGAGAATTGTACGTTTCATATCTGTCTAGTGGTTTTTTGTAATTTCGGTTGCAAAGTAACGTCAATTCTCTTTATCCGGCAATCCTAATTTATGAGGATTATGTGGGAAAAAGTATATGAAGTTTAGGGAAAAACATCGGTCTTGTTTTTTATTTTTGTACAGATTTCATTAGAAAAATGTTAATACCACTTTGTCGAAAGTGTATGGATAGTTCAAAGACGTTCTTCATTATGTGCTATAAAGATTCTTATTGATATATGATGGGATCTTTATTACTCAGGTTGTCTTTTTCTATTTTATTATATAAAGCTTTATACTCAAAGATTTTTGTAATAAATAAGCAAAAATGTAAATAACAGATGTTATGATATTCTTTATTTTTGCATAAAATTATTTTGTTATGAAAGCATTTTTTAGTTTGGCGGTAGGATGTTTGATTTCTCTTTCCGCATGGGCTCAGGAAACTGTAGCTGTAAACACGGGAGATATTGTTTCTCCTGAGTTGAAGAACCAGACAGTAACTTTTAAATTACTGGCTCCAAATGCCAAAGAAGTAGTGGTTGAGGCAGATTTTTTTGAACGAACTCCATACTTATTGTTTTTACGTTGACGGCATGCGTATGCTCGATCCCAGCAATGTGTATATGATTCGTGATATTGCTACGTATACCAATTATTTTCTGGTCGATGGAGAATTGTCTCAAAACTATTTTGTATGTGAAGTTCCTCACGGAACCGTATCGAAGGTCTGGTATCCTAGTCCAACATTGGGTATGGAACGTCGCCGCATGACGGTTTACACACCTGCCGGTTATGAAGACAGCAATAAACAATATCCGGTATTATACCTGTTGCATGGTGCGGGAGGTGATGAAAATGCCTGGAGTGAGCTGGGTAGAGCCATTCAGATATTTGACAACCTGATAGCGCAAGGAAAAGCTGAACCGATGATTGTGGTTATGCCTAACGGAAACGGTGTTCAGGAAGCTGTACCGGGTGAATATCCTAACAGTATGTATAAGCCTTCGTTTGCCAATCCGAAGACGATGGAAGGTTCTTTCGAAAAAGGCCTTTCCGGATATCATGAAGTATGTGGAAAGTCATTATCGTACTATAAATGATAAGAATCACCGTGCGATTGCCGGACTGTCGATGGGTGGATTCCATTCTCTTTATATTTCTGCCAATAATCCTGACTTGTTCGGTTATGTAGGTCTGTTCTCTGCTGCTATAAACCGTCAGGCAAAGGGTGAGAATACAAATATTATGGCAACAAAACTATAGGGATAAGATAAAGAAGTCAACAGGCTTCAGGTTTAATTAAAAAAACAGTCAGCCTTTTTTAGGCTAAGACAGCTGCCTACACTACTGCAAACCGTAGTCAGGCTCCGGCTATTCAGGTACGTTATACTGATATCCTGCTGAACTATGCAGAGGCATTGGCTGAACTGGACGGTGCAAACAATGCCAGCGAAATTCAGAAAGCTTTGCATCCGTTGCGCGTTCGTGTGAACATGCCGGATGTAGATTTCGACCGCGAATATAATACTGACGCTGATTATCCGTTCCATAACCTCGACAAGTACATTCAGGCTATGCGTCGTGAACGTCGTGTGGAGAAAGCACTCGAAAACTGTCGTCTGACAGATTTATCTTAAGACAATTATTTTATCGTTTTTTTTTAAATTGCATCCGTAATCTTAAATACAATGAGAATATGAAAAAGCTCTTCTTTATCGTTTCGCTTCTGGCATTGAGTCTGGGTTGTCTGACTTCCTGCAATGATTCCGAAAAACCTTCGGCTGACTACGAATGGGACTTTAACGTTTCCGATATTGTGCTGCATGTTACCAGTCAGGAAGGAACGAATCTGCTGGATGCCGGTGTTGCCGGAAATATTCTTGAAAACGATATCCGGATAGAATATGCCGGAGAAGTTTATCCGTTGGCAGATGAAACCGGAAGAGGTGGACAGCCGGAATCCGATGTACCAGCCACACGTATGCTTTTACCGGCTTGGAACGGACTTTCTCTGGGAATGACAGACGACTGCGGACCTTGCCTGAAGTTCGGTGAGTTTGGTCCGACCAAGATGTACAAGAATGAATGTTTTACGCTCGATTTAGGTACAGGGCGTACGTGGAACATATCGTTTGATTTTTGGGTGGACGGAATAAATACAGACAATCCTGTCGTACACTCCAGCCTGTATGTAGACGGAGAGAAGATGGACTTTCCGCTGGCGGAGATTAGACTGGACTGATACGTACCCCGTATCATATCCGGTCCGCTTCTACATACCCGTGCATCACGGCATAGATGGCAAGCCCCGAAACCGACTTGATACCGAGCTTCTCGGTGATGTTCTTTCGGTGCGAAATAACCGTCGTCAGGCTGATGTTCAGTTTATCGGCTATTTCCTTGTTGATAAGCCCTTTGGTAATCAGAGTCAGTACCTCTATTTCACGAGGCGACAGATCATGCTCCTGCTGCATTTCCTGCGGTGATACGGGATGATGTGTCGCCTCGTGTCCCTGTTTCCGCATCTGCATGATGGCTTTCACCAGCTTGTCCTGAGGCAGGCAGACATTCAGCGTGGGAATGCCGCTCAGTGAAGGCTGTTCGCCTGCCGCCAGCACGATAGTCTTCGGACGGCGTGCCAGAAAGAACGACGTATGCTCGAAGTATGTCTGTGCCGAAACAAAATAATGGCTGTACATATCCGGCGTATCGTCTATCAGTCTGGCGAACGACGGAAACGTACGGATGGTCGCTACGGGGATAAGCTCTTCCAGAATGGTCTGCAAGCCCAATGCTGTCAGCGTATTCTGTTCTACGATTGCTATTTCAGGGATATGTTGCATCTTGGTTGATAGGTTGTTGGAGGATTAGAATCATTTTTGCAAGTACGCCGCTACGGCATCGGCACACCGTTCGCCGTCTACACCTGCCGACACGATTCCGCCGGCATATCCCGCTCCTTCTCCGCAGGGGAACAGTCCCTCTACGGTGACGTGCTGCAAGGTTTCGTTGTCGCGTACGATGCGGATAGGGGCCGAAGTACGTGTTTCTACGGCAATCATCACTGCCTCGTTGGTCAGGAAGCCGTGCGAGCTCTTGCCGAACAACTGGAAGCCCCGGCTCAGTCGGCTGCTGATGAATTTCGGCATCCAGAAGTGAAGCGGCGAAGAAACCAGTCCCGGGCTGTACGAGGTATCGGGCAGGTCGTAGCTGATTTTCCGGTTGATGAAGTCCGCCATACGCTGCGAAGGAGCCGTCTGCCGCATGTTACCCTGCTGCCAGCAGAGTTGCTCCAGTTTCTCCTGAAAGTGCATTACAGCCAGTGTATGTACGCTTCCCTCGGGCAGTTTTCCCGAACGGGCAATCAGTTCTTCGGTCTGCGCTTCTGCCGAACCCTGAATGGTTTCACACTCCTGAAGCTGCAAGTCGGGCAGGAGCAGGTCTTCGGGACGCAATTCTACCACCATGCCGGAGTTGCTCCACTTCGTGCCACGGTTGCTGGGACTCATGCCGTTTACCACCAGCTGGTGAGGTCCGCTGGCTGCCGGAACCACAAATCCTCCCGGACACATGCAGAAGCTGTACACCCCTCTGCCTTCTACCTGCTGCACGAAGCTGTATTCGGCTGCCGGCAGATACTTTCCGCGTCCGTTCTTGTTGTGGTACTGAATCTGGTCGATCAGCATCGACGGATGCTCCAGACGTACCCCTACGGCGATACCCTTGGGTTCGATGGTCACCCCGTTGGCATACAACCAGCGGTATACGTCGCGTGCCGAATGTCCTGTAGCCAGAATCACCGGACCGTGGAAAGTCTTTCCCGTATTCGTTTCAATGCCTGCTACCTTGTTGTCCTTGATGAGCAGGGCATCCATGCGTGTCTGGAAGTGCACCTCTCCGCCACAGGCGAGGATGGTGTTTCGCATGTTTTCAATCACCCTCGCAACTTGTCGGTTCCGATGTGCGGATGCGCGTCTATCAGGATAGATGTGCTTGCTCCGTGCTGGCAGAACACGTTCAGAATCTTGTCCACGCTGCCACGCTTCTTGCTGCGCGTATACAGCTTGCCGTCGGAGTAAGCTCCCGCACCTCCTTCACCGAAACTGTAGTTCGATTCCGGGTCCACCTTGTGTTCACGGCTGATGCGGGCAAGGTCCGTCTTGCGGTCGCGCACATTCTTTCCGCGCTCCACCACCACCGGACGCAGTCCCAGCTCTATCAGACGCAGGGCAGCAAACAGACCGCCCGGTCCGGCTCCTACCACAATCACCTGAGGCTTTCCCTCCACGTTGCGGTATTCCGTCCGTACAAACTCCTCCTCGGTAGGCGTTTCGTTGATGAACACCTGTACCTTCAGGTTTACGTAAATCGTCCGCTGGCGGGCGTCGATGCTCCGTTTCAGTACCCGTACGGCGTGTATGGTACGAATGTCGAGCCCCTTTTCACGGCTCACGTATTGCTTGATATGTTGTTCGCTGGCTGCCTGCTCGGGCAGAACTCTTAACTGATATTCTTGTATCATAACTGGTTGTTCTTGTTTACGTTTTCTTCTTCCATGAATTCTTCATACGGCTGTGGGATCATAATGCCACAGTTTGGTTGACTGGTCTGTAAGACGGCGGTATGTATCAGAACGGTAAAAGCGTAACAGGGCAAATCTGTATCATCCGGGCTATCTTGCCGGGTAAAAACAAATACAGGTTATTATCTGTCACTTCCAGATTCATAGATGTACCTCTTTGATGGTTGATTTCCTCCATCAGTCACTGGCGGCTTTGTGTGTGGAGAATTTCGAAATTTTCTTCCAGATAAGTCAATACTCCTTGTTGGGAGAAAAGGTCGGCAACCTCTTTTCCTGTCATATTGTGCTCATGCTTGTACTGTTACATGCAGAAAGTCACAAAGAAAATCTTGTCCAATTCTTCATTCTGCGTCATGACTTGTATGTTGTTTTTTGCACTCTTTTATCCGAACAGCTGTCGGAAAGCTTCTTCCACCTTGCGCACGGGAACCAGTTCAATCTTAATCTTCTTGCGGTCCAGTCCCTGTAGGTTATGCTTGGGTACGAGCATCCGTGTGAATCCCAGTTTCTCGGCCTCACTGATGCGTTGCTCGATACGGTTTACGGGACGGATTTCTCCGCTCAGCCCCACTTCACCTGCCATGCATACGCCCGCTTCGATTTCCGTATCCATGTTGCTCGACAGAATGGCACTGATTACCGCCAGGTCGATGGCCGGATCGTTCACCTTCAGCCTCCTGCGATGTTCAGAAAGACATCCTTCTGCGCCAGTTTGAATCCTACACGCTTCTCCAGTACCGCCAGCAGCATGTTCATGCGTCGCAGGTCGAATCCCGTAGCCGAGCGCTGGGGCATGCCGTACGCCGCCGTACTCACCAGCGCCTGTACCTCGATGAGAAACGGACGGATACCCTCTACCGCACAGGCGATGGCAATGCCGCTCATACCCTCATGATCTTGCGTAAGCAGCAGTTCCGAAGGATTGCTCACCTGCCGCAGTCCGTCCTGCCGCATTTCGTAGATACCCAGTTCCGCCGTACTTCCGAAGCGGTTCTTGATACTCCGCAGGATGCGGTACATGTAGTGCTGGTCGCCCTCGAACTGAAGCACCGTGTCGACAATGTGCTCCAGCACCTTCGGTCCGGCAATGCTGCCTTCTTTGTTGATATGACCGATCAGAATAACCGGTGTTCCTGTTTCTTTGGCGAATTTCAGAATAGAAGCCGAACACTCGCGCACTTGTACGATGCTGCCCGGCGACGAGTCGATGTTTTCCGTCGAGATGGTCTGTATCGAGTCGATGATGACCAGATCGGGAGCCGTATTTTTGATGTTTGTGAAAATCTGTTCCAGCGATGTTTCGCACGCTATCAGCAGGTTGTTTGCTTCAGGATGGGGGATACGGTCGGCGCGCAATTTCAACTGCCGTGCGCTTTCTTCGCCCGAGATATACAGCACCTTCTTGTCCGTGAGGCGGAGCACTGTCTGAAGTACCAGCGTCGACTTTCCGATACCCGGTTCACCGCCTATCAGCGTAAGCGAGCCCTCTACCAGTCCGCCTCCCAGTACGCGGTTCAGCTCGTCGTCGCCCATGTCGATGCGCTGTTCTTCGCCTGAGGTAATCTCGTGCAGTCGTTGGGGTTTCGAACGCACCGATTCGATACCGTGTGCCACATGCTTGGCTACGGGCATTTCCTTGCGTACCACTTCCTCTACAAACGTATTCCACTGTCCGCACGACGGACACTTGCCTGCCCATTTGGGAGATTCCTGTCCGCAGTTGGTACACACATATACGGTTTTTTTCTTTCGCCATGATTTTTTTATTCCGATTGATTGCTTATCTTTGCAAAGATACTAAAAACCGGACTGTTTTCCTCATGTTTGGATGTCTTTCTTTAGTGGCTGTGTGGTCTTTGAAAATGAAAAATGCTGGTGTTTTAGCGAAAACTTGCCGAACTTTTCTCTAATTTATGTACGAATAGAGAAATGCTTTGTACAAAATATATCGTATTCTTGCAGGAGATTTACAGTATGCTTTGAAGTGTTAAAAACGATCTGACGAATTCTTAAAAAAAAATCCGGTTGAAGTTTTTTCGGAAAAAACTTCCCTTGCTTTTACTCTTTCTTTTAATATATAATAGGAAAGGGTGGCAACACTAGTGGTGCTGTTGTGGCCCGTAGGAGCTTGTAATAGCTTGTAAATAAGTATGGTAGGTATGCTACCTTTTGGGTACACTAGTGGCCCGCCTGCTTTTTGTGTTATAGGAAACTTGCTAAAATCGCAAGTACGCAGGTGTGTGACATTCCGATTAAAATTTGGACTTTCTGATTAATTTGCTTAGTTGTTTTGTGTTATTGTTGTTTGTAAGTTTGATTATGAATTTGTACTTGTTAGTGTGATTATGTGTTGTTTAGTTAATAAAATGA
>ENA-OQJS01000096-OQJS01000096.1-human-gut-metagenome-genome-assembly--contig:-NODE-96-length-17213-cov-1.773265_pt1 | contig 17213 bp, 17 predicted proteins | sample MGYA00242598_ERZ504764 | MGnify/ENA primary metagenome ERZ504764 (study PRJEB26092, sample SAMD00036368) | human gut metagenome | host: Homo sapiens | study: EMG produced TPA metagenomics assembly of...
TGAAAGAAAAAAAGGCGGAAAATATATGAAAGAAAAAAGAACTGGCAGAGATGCTGGTCAATTATTTCCGTATGAAGCCAATGGAAAGTTTCGGTATGAAACAGTTGTTCACAGGACTGAAATTAACTACTCATCCATTGAAAATGCTTTGTGCCGATATCGTTCAGGAAATGGCAGAAGATAATTTTCTGATAGAAACAGAAAAAGGACATTATAAGCTGAATGATAAAGGTCAGATTATGACCGGAACATTCCAGCGTAAAAGCAACGGAAAAAATCTTTTTATTCCGGAAGATGGTGGAGAGCCTGTCTTTGTAGCAGAACGCAATTCTGCGCATGCCATGAATAATGACAAAGTTAAGATTATCCTTTGTGCCAAACGCCGTCGTCATGAAATAGAAGGACAAGTTATTGAAATTCTCGAGCATGCCAATACCAATTTCGTAGGAACTCTGAAAGTCAGCAAAAACTATGCATTCCTTCTTACAGAAAGCAATACACTTGCCAATGACATCTTCATTCCTAAAGAAAAGTTGAAGGGAGGGAAAAACGGAGATAAAGCTGTGGTCAAGATAACCGAATGGCCCGAAGAAGCAAAAAATCCGTTTGGAGAAGTTATAGATATTTTAGGGAAAGCAGGTGAGAACACAACAGAAATGCATGCCATTCTTGCTGAATACGGATTGCCTTATGTCTATCCGCAAGCTGTAGAGGCTGCAGCCGAAAAGATATCGGCAGAAATAACTCCTGAAGACTATGCAGAACGTGAAGACTTCCGCGATATCGTAACTTTTACCATCGACCCCAAAGATGCCAAAGACTTCGACGACGCACTTTCTATCCGTCAGTTGAAACCGGGATTATGGGAAGTAGGTGTACACATTGCTGATGTTTCACATTATGTAAAAGAAGGTAGCATCATCGATAAAGAAGCTGTAAAACGAGCTACTTCCGTGTATCTGGTAGACCGTACTATTCCGATGCTACCCGAACGTCTTTGCAATTTTATCTGTTCACTGCGTCCAGACGAAGAGAAGCTGGCTTATTCTGTTATTTTCAATATGAACGAAAAGGCAGAAATAAAAGATTACCGTATTCGTCATACAGTCATCAAATCGAATCGCCGTTTCACTTATGAAGAAGCACAAAACATCATCGAGACAGGAGAAGGAGATTATAAGGAAGAAATACTTCAACTGAATAAGCTTGCACAAATTCTCCGTGAAAAGCGAATGGCTGCCGGTGCCATTAACTTCGACCGTTGTGAAGTAAAATTTGAAATAGATGAAAAAGGAAAGCCTTTGAGTGTATACTTCAAGGTTTCCAAAGAGGCAAACAAGCTGATAGAGGAATTCATGTTGCTGGCAAATCGTACGGTAGCCGAACATATCGGAAAAGTTCCTAAGAACAAAAAGCCGAAGGTATTTCCTTACCGTATCCACGACCTGCCTGATCCGGACAAACTGGATAACCTGAGTCAGTTTATAGCACGTTTTGGCTACAAGATACGTACAGGAGGAAGTAAAACAGATGTATCTAAGTCAATCAACCGACTGCTGAGCGACATTGAAGGTAAAAAAGAACAAAATCTGATAGAAACCGTTTCATTACGTGCCATGCAGAAAGCAAGATATTCTATTTATAATATCGGGCACTATGGGCTGGCATTCGATTTCTATACACATTTCACTTCTCCAATTCGCCGTTATCCGGACTTGATGGTTCACCGGTTACTTACCCGCTACCTTGCAGGAGGAAGAACTGCACAAGCTGATAAGTATGAAGAATTATGCGAACATAGCTCTGCTATGGAGCAGACTGCTGCCAGTGCCGAACGTGCATCCATCAAATACAAACAAGTAGAATTTATGAGTGAGCGTATCGGAAACGTTTATGATGGAGTTATATCAGGAGTCACTGAATGGGGACTTTATGTAGAAGTCAACGAGAATAAATGTGAAGGTATGGTTTCTATGCGTGATCTGGGTAACGACTACTATGAGTTCGACGAGAAGAACTACTGTCTTATCGGACGGCGTCATCATCGCAAATTCAGTCTTGGCGACCCGGTAAAAATTAAGGTAGCCCGTGCTAACCTGGAAAAGAAGCAGCTTGATTTCATCCTTGCTGACGAATAAAAAGAAACAGTGTAATACACAAAAACGGACCTGTGCAGAAAGCTCTACAGGTCCGTTTTTTTATAATGTCTTTATTGACTTTCCGAAGATATAAATCAATTCCTACTTATTCAGCAACCGTTTACTAAGAAAACGTACAGGATACCATACCGACAGAAAGCCAATCAATAATACGGTGATAAAAATAAGAAGTACATCTGATGCATGTACACTTACCGGATAAGCATCAACTACAAAGCTTCCAGAGCTTCCCAAAGCTATCAGGCCATATTCTTGCTGCAACCAACAAAGCAGCAAACCTAATACAACTCCTGCAAACGCTCCGAAAAACGATATCATACGTCCTTCGAACAAAAAGATACGCACTATCTGCCGATCGCTCGCACCCAAATTGCGCAAGGTCACAACATCATCGCGCTTATCAATAATAAGCATCGAGAGAGAGCCTATCACATTGAAACATGCAATCATCAGGATGAAGGTAAGAAACAGGTAAGAAATAAGCTTTTCTATCTCCATTATACGATAGGTATCTGCCTGCTGCTCGTAACGGTCTTGTACCAGGAAATCATCACCTAACAAATCTTGTATATGTTTTTTTTACTGCATCCGTATCTGCTCCAGCTTTCAGTTTCAGATTTATTGCACTGACCTCTGTAGTATATTGAAATAAACGTCGGGCAAAATCTATTGATGTCAGTATGTAAGAAGCATCATATTTTTCCTGGTTTACAGCAAAAACCAGTCCCGATGAAAATAAATTACCGGTAACAAAAGCTGTAGAAGGATTTGCCATATTCACCTTTGCACCACGACGGGGAGCGTATATTTCCAACGGATCCAGAAAACGGATACCTGAGCCTAATGTAGAAAGCAATTGAATACCGGGAATAGCATAATCAACAACCTCATCATGAAGCAGTAAATCACCTCTTCCAAAAAGAATACTGTCTATGGGAGTCAGCTGATCAAAGTTATCTTCAACTCCTTTCACCACCGCCATAGCCTGTCTGCCTTGATATTGCACCATTACATTGTCTTCCAAAGACTCGGAATAAACTTCTACGTCTGGCATTTTTTTGAGCTGAAGCACTCGCTTATCTTGCCCGTCAAATACCTTTCCACGAACAGCAGTAATCTTCAATTGCGGATCGAAGGCTGTAAAAAATGTAGTTACCAAATCTTGAAACCCATTGAATACAGACAACGTACATACCAGTGCCAGCGTAGCAAGTGCCACTCCACATACGGAAATAGCCGAAATCACATTGATAGCATTATGCGATTTCTTGGAAAACAAATATCTTCGAGCTATGTAAAAGGGGAAATTCATGGTGTATTAATTTTTCACCACAGACCGCACTTCTATAACAAAAAGAAATAGAATGATGCAGCCTGTGGTGAACAAGAGAGTTTATTTCTTAAGCAGCTCATCGATATGAGCAGCATAATCCAGCGAATCGTCGACAAAGAATTTAAGTTCCGGAATAATACGCAACTGATGACGTACCCGATTTCCCAATTCAAAACGAATCGACTTCATATTGTCATTGATATTTTTTACGATTTCCTCACTACGTTCCGACGGGAACACGCTAAGATATACACGAGCGTAACTCATATCCGGCTAATACGCACAACACTGACTGAAACCAATACACCGTGCATCGCCTTTGTTTGCAGCAAGAAAATATCACTCAGCTCTTTCTGAATGAGCCGAGCGATTTTATTTTGTCTGGTTGTTTCCATATAAATAATTACTTTTTACGTATGATGGTTAATCCGTCACGCAAAGGCAATATAACTTTTTCTACACGTGTATCGGCCGCCACCAAATCATTAAACTTCTTAATACCGATAGTTTGCGTATCTGTATGATGAGGTTCGGGTTCAAGTACATGTCCGTCCCACAACGTATTATCGGCTATAATATAGCCTCCTGAGTTCATCTTTTTCAGAATCATCTCATAATACTCTACATAAAAACGCTTATTACCGTCAACAAAAGCAAGATCAAATGTTACGTCCATATCAGGCACAATCTTCAAGGCATCACCTATATAGAACTTTATTTTATCGGCATACAATGAATTTTCCAGCCACGGACGTGTAAAATCCTCTTGCTCATCATTTATCTCGAAAGTATGGAGCATAGCCCCTTCTTCCAGTCCTTCTGCCAGACAGAGAGCGGAATATCCGCTGTAAGTACCTATCTCAAGCACTTGTTTCGGACGTATCATCTGTACAAACATTTTCAGCATACGTCCTTGCAGATGCCCTGAAGCCATACGGGGACGCAAAAGTTTAACATGCGTCGCCCGGTATAAAGCCTTCAAGTATTCTCCTTCTTCATCTATATGCTGAAGTATATAATCGTCCAGAGCGTCCGTTTCTTTCATATATATTATAAGTAACGGTTACGGTTGGGTAAAACATATTCATCTTCACTGTCCAACACATCGCCTACCTGATTGATTTCAAGGAATGAAGTATGAGTACCTTTCTTTCCTCCGCTCAAATAAGCCACCATGTCTTTATCTGAAAGAACTCCATCAGCAATCAATTTACGCAATGCTGTGAAATAATATTCCTGACCACTGGCTTTTTCTGGCATATAGATAGCTTCCACTCCATAAGATAATGCCAGATGACGCATAGTCTTTTCCTTATAACATACAGCCAACACAGGATATTTTCCACGGAAAGCTGCCAGGTTACGAGCAGTCAAACCACTGAAACAGTCAGTAATGATAGCACGAATCGGCATCAATGTAGTAGAACGTACAGCTTGTTTAGCAAGGAATGCAGTAACATCTGTGTTTTCCGGAGTCAAAGGAATCTGAATATCATTTTCTTCCATTTTATCCTTTTCAGCCTGTGCAGCAATCTTAGCCATTGTCTTAACAGCTTCTACCGGATATTTTCCATATGCAGTTTCACCACTCAACATCAGCGCGTCTGTACGATAATAGATTGCATTTGCAATATCTGTAACCTCTGCACGAGTAGGACGTGGGTTGTTAATCATGGTGTGCAGCATCTGAGTTGCTACGATAACCGGTTTCTTTGCCAGAATACATTTCTTGATAAGCTGACGCTGAATACCCGGAATACGTTCCTGAGGAACTTCAATACCTAAGTCACCACGAGCAACCATAACTCCGTCAGCTACCTCAAGTATTTCATCAATATTATCTACACCTTCCTGATTTTCAATCTTTGCAATAATCTTAATGTCGCTCTTGTGTGCATCCAATATTTCACGAATGTCAAGTACATCTTGCTTATTGCGTACAAATGAATGTGCGATGAAATCAATATCCTTTTCGATTGCATAAAGAATATTGTTTCTGTCTTTTTCAGTCAGTGAAGGAAGGTTTATACGTACACCCGGAACATTCACGCTCTTACGGCTTCCCAGTGTAGCATCGTTACAAACCTCGCAAAACAAAGTATCTTCACTCTTTTCTACAACCTTCAGTTCCAGTTCACCGTCATCAATCAATACATCGGCACCAACCGACAAATCGTGTACAAAGCCCGGATAGGTCACAGCAATGCATTCACGAGTAGTTTCCTGTGCAGGATTGCCAACAATACGTACTTTATCTCCTGTTTTAAAATCAATAGGACCTTCTGCGCTTGCAGTAGTACGTACTTCCGGACCTTTTGTATCCATCAGGATAGCGATACGGTTTGATACCGCACGCACGTTACTGATTAATTTTTCGAATCCTTCACGACTGGCATGAGCTGTATTCATACGAACAACATTCATACCGGCATTAAAAAGGTCTCTGATAAAATCTACTTCACAACGTAAGTCCGAAATGGACGCAACGATTTTTGTTTGTTTGAGCATCATATTTTGTTCTTATTCTAAATGTATTATTTCTTTGTATATAAAAGTGCTTCCAAAGCAAGTCTGTACGAATCAAGTCCGAAGCCACATATCACTCCTTTACAAGCACAAGAGATCATAGATTTATGCCGGAACTCTTCCCGGGTATGCACATTCGAGATATGTACTTCAATGACAGGAGTTGTTACAGCACGGATAGCATCTTGCAAAGCTATAGAAGTGTGCGTATAAGCTCCTGCATTCAGCACAATTCCATCATAAGAAAACCCTATTTCATGGATTTTATTAATCAATTCCCCCTCTATATTCGACTGATAGTATTCTATCTGTACATCGGGATACTGTGCTTTCAGCGTCACCAAATAATCTTCAAAAGAAACAGCACCGTAAATTGAAGGTTCTCGTTTCCCCAATAAATTGATATTGGGACCATTGATTATTTGTATTCTCATACCTATTCAAACTAAAACTTTTTAATACCTTTGTTGAGAAATTTGGCACAAAGATACGAAAAAGAAATGAAAACTTATGTGAAAAGAGAGAAGATAATAATAAAGTATAAGCAATATCTGAAATTAGAAAAATCTCTCTCTGAAAATACAGTACAGGCTTACCTCACAGATTTGGATAAATTATTCGCATACCTGACATTAGAGAATATCGATTATACCCAAGTTACCCTACAAGACCTGGAAGCATTTTCCGCCGGACTTCATGATATCGGAATTCACCCGCGGTCACAGGCGCGCATACTTTCCGGCATACGTTCTTTTTACCATTTTCTGGTACTGGATGACTATATCCAGCAAGATCCTACAGAACTACTGGAATCTCCTCAAATCGGGAAACATCTTCCCGATGTCCTAAGCGTAGAAGAGATCGATGCCTCATCGGAAGTATAGACCGAAGCACCCGTGAAGGACAGCGAAATTGTGCGATTCTAGAAACCTTATACAGCTGCGGGCTCCGAGTTTCTGAGTTATGCAACCTGAAAATATCCGATCTGTATTTCGATGAAGGCTTTATAAAAGTCGAAGGGAAAGGGAGCAAACAACGCCTTGTACCTATATCTCCTCGTGCCATCAATGAAATCCGGAACTACTTTATCGAACGGAACCAGGGACTCATCAAACCGGAATATGAAGATTTTGTATTTATCAGCCGTTTCGGAAAAAACATTTCCCGTATTATGGTATTCCATATTATAAAGGAATTAGCCAGCCTGATCGGATTAAAAAAGAAAATAAGTCCACATACATTCCGGCATTCCTTTGCTACTCATTTATTAGAAGGTGGAGCGAACTTACGTGCAATACAATGCATGTTAGGACATGAGAGCATCGGAACAACTGAAATTTATACACACATAGACAAGAACAGATTACGACAAGAAATCATCGGGCATCATCCTAGAAACATTAAGTATCAAGGTGCAGAGAAAGAGAAAATGACTTAATTTAATCTTTTTTTTTAATATCTCTTAAAAAAAAGGAGGTTAAAACATCCACACCTAATAGAGTTTTTCTTATCTTTGCCCCCAAAAGAATAAAAAAACAGCTAGATTATATTTTTATAACAAACCTAATATTTAAAAAATCATGATTAAGAAGTTGTATTTGCCTTTAGTGGCATTGTTAGTCCTTGCTTTCTCTTCATGTAGCAAGATGGGCGAATTATCCGCTGACTACTTCACAACAAATCCAGAAGTGTTAGAAGCTGTCGGAGGTAAAGTTCCTGTTACTATCACAGGTAAGTTCCCCGAAAAGTACTTCAAAAAGAACGCTATCGTTGAAGTAACTCCAGTATTGAGATGGGATGGCGGTGAAGCTAAAGGCCAGCCAGCTACATTCCAGGGTGAAAAAGTACAAGGTAACGACCAGACAATCTCTTACAAGACTGGTGGTACTTATACAATGAAAGCCTCTTTCGACTATGTTCCTGAAATGGCTAAATCTGAATTGTATCTTGATTTCAAGATCAAAAAAGGTAAAAAAGAATACACTATTCCTTCTGTAAAGATTGCTGATGGTGTTATCGCTACTTCAGAACTTCCTACTGTAAACTCTGCTAACGCAGCTTTGGCTCCAGACGCATTCCAGCGTATCATCAAACAAGCTAAAGAAGCACAGATCATGTTCTTGATCCAGCAGGCTAACCTTCGCGCAAGCGAATTGAAGTCTGAAGGTTTGAAAGACTTCAACAAGCAGGTTGTAACAGTTGCAGGCGATACTAAGAACTATAAGTTGAACAACATCGAAGTTTCTGCTTATGCTTCTCCTGATGGTGGTGTTAAATTGAATACTACTTTGGCTGAAAATCGTCAGAACAACACTGAAAAGTATTTGAACAAAGAATTGAAGAAAGGTAAGATCGAAACTACAGTAGACACTAAGTATACTGCTCAGGACTGGGATGGTTTCCAGGAATTGGTTTCTAAATCAAACATCCAGGATAAAGACCTGATCTTGCGTGTTCTTTCTATGTATAACGATCCAGAACAGCGTGAAACTGAAATCAAGAACATTTCTTCAGTTTACAAGACTTTGGCTGACGAAATCCTTCCTCAGTTGCGTCGTGCTCGCTTGACTGCAAACTATGACGTTATCGGTCGTAGCGATGAAGAAATCAACGAAGCATTCGATACTGATGCTAAGGTATTAAGCGCAAACGAATTGCTGTACGCTGCTACTCTGACAAACGACAAAGCTCGTCAGGAAGCTATCTACAAGAAAACTACAGAATTGTATCCTAACGATTTCCGTGCATACAACAACTTGGGTATGATGGCTTATGCTAACGGTGACTTCACTACAGCTGAAAACTACTTCAAACAAGCTGCTAGCAAAGACGCTAACGCTCCTGAAGTTAACACCAACCTTGGTTACATCGAATTGGTTAAGGGTAATGTAGCTAACGCTGAAACTTACTTAAGCAAATCAACTGGTGCTAACACAGCTAATGAAGCTCTGGGTAACTTGTATATCAAACAAGGTCAGTACGATCGCGCTGTACAGGCATTCGGTGATACTAAGACTAACTCAGCTGCTTTGGCTCAGATTCTGGCTAAAGACTACAACAAAGCTAAAAATACTTTGAATGCAGTTAAGAATCCTGATGCTTACACTGACTACTTGATGGCTATCGTAGGTGCAAGAACAAACAACGCTGATTTGGTTAAGACTAGCATGGCTAAGGTTGCTCAGAAAGATGCAACTCTGGCTGCAAAAGCTCAGATCGACCGCGAATTTGCTAAATATGCTAACGAAATCAAGTAATTGATTTTATCATATCTTTTGGAAAACCGGAATACATTCCCTTGTATTCCGGTTTTTTTATTACAAATAATTTAGTACTTTCGCAGAAAATAAAAATGGAAACATGAGAAAAATAGTATTCTTCCTGACGATTGCAATCTGCTTGGCTTCATGTAAAAAGAAACCAGAGTTTGTTTTACAAGGCGAACTGCAAAATTGTAGTTCCGACGAAATTCTGGTTGTTTATGACGATCCTGTTTCCAAGCTTGATACTATTATTCTCAAGGACGGAAAGTTTACATATACTTTTTCACCTGATACATTAACATTATTCCGGCTAGTTTCGCCCGATATGTTAAAAACGATACCTGTATTTGCAGATAAGACACTGCATATGACTCTTAAGGGAAGTTTTGAAAATCCGGTTATCACCGGTGACGGAGAGAATGGTGTATATGGAAAATTTCTGGAAAGTTTGCAAAACCTAAAAGACAGTGCGGCTATCACTCAAAAAGCAGAAGAGTTTATTGTACAACATCCGCACTCATTTGTATCAGCCTATCTCATCAACGATTATTTCGTACAAGTACCTCAGCCTGACATTGAAAAGACCAGAAGTCTGATAGAGCCACTTAGAGGAACATAAAAGATAGTCGTATATTAACCATGGTCCTGAAATCAATCCCCCCTAAAGATAAAATAGAAAGAAATGAAGAATACCTCACATATTTTTCATGTAAAGACCGAAAAGGAAAATATGTATCATGGAGTAGTTCAGAGAATAATTACACGTTATTGAACTTCTGGGCCAGTTGGGATAAAGCAAGTGTATCCGTACGTGATTCACTAGCAAAAATGGTAAAGGAATTTCCGGAAAAGAAATTCAGAGTACTCAACATCTCACTTGACTACGAAAAAAAGAAATGGCTTGAAGCTTGTAAAGAAGACAGCAAACAATGGATTGAAATCTGCGACTACAAAGGCTGGAGCAATCAGGTTGTCAAACAGAATAACATACATAAACTGCCTGCAAATATTTTAATAGACCGCAACCGAAAAGTCCTTGGTAAAGACTTAACGGAAAAAGATCTGTATACGACAGTAGAGCAACTTATCAAAAAAGAGGAAAAAAATAAAATAATCTCTTCATGTTAACCAAATTATTCGGAGCAGCGGTACAAGGTATCGACGCAACAATTGTGACCATTGAAGTCAACAGTTCACGCGGTATTAAATTTTTTCTAGTCGGTTTACCCGATTCTGCCGTAAAAGAGAGTCATGAACGCATCATGTCTGCACTGCAAGTCAACGGTTATAAATTTCCCACCTGCCAGATTGTTGTAAACATGGCACCTGCTGATATCCGAAAGGAAGGATCATCATACGATCTTCCCCTGCTATCGGTATACTTGCTGCTACAGGAACTGTGTCATCCGACAAACTGAACCGTTACCTAATCATCGGAGAACTAGGATTAGACGGTAATTTGCAGCCTATCAAAGGAGCACTTCCTATTGCTATATGCGCCCGTGAACAAGGACTGGAAGGATTAATTCTTCCCAAGCAGAATGCCCGAGAAGCTGCTGTTGTCAACAACCTGAAAGTATATGGAGTAGAAAATATTACTGAGGTAATTGAATTCTTCAACGGGATTCGTACCTTAGAACCAACAATAGTCAATACCCGAGAAGAGTTTTATCGAAGCCAGGATAACTTCCCTTTCGATTTTGCCGACGTAAAAGGACAAGAAAATGTAAAGCGCGCACTTGAAGTTGCAGCAGCAGGCGGACACAACCTCATTATGATAGGCGCACCGGGTAGTGGAAAATCAATGATGCGAAATGCCTTCCAAGTATTCTTCCCCCTCTGACACTGGCAGAAAGTCTGAAAGCAACTAAGATACACTCAGTTGCCGGAAAGCTTGGTAAAGATTCTTCATTGATAGCTGTACGCCCTTTCCGCAGCCCTCATCACACAATCTCACAAGTTGCCATGGTAGGTGGCGGGAGCAGTCCCCAGCCTGGAGAAATCAGCCTTGCCCACAACGGTGTACTCTTTCTTGACGAGCTGCCTGAATTCAACCGGAGCGTACTCGAAGTCCTTCGTCAGCCACTTGAGGACCGTCGGATAACTATTTCACGTTCTAAATATACATTAGAATATCCTGCCAGCTTTACGCTCATAGCCTCCATGAACCCGTGTCCATGCGGCTATTATAATCACCCAACACGTCACTGCGTATGCAGCCCCGGACAAGTTCAACGTTATCTGAACAAAATATCCGGTCCGCTACTCGACCGTATCGACATACAAATAGAAATAGTCCCTGTCCCTTTCGAAAAACTGTCTGAACAGACCAAAGGTGAGTCGAGTGCAGCTATACGCGAACGAGTTATCCGGGCAAGACAGATACAAGCCAGCCGATTTGCTCATGACGCAGGAGTCCACTGCAACGCACAAATGTCATCACGTCTGTTACACCAATATGCACTTCCAGACGAAAAGGGGCTCTCATTACTTCGCAATGCCATGGAGCGTTTCCATCTTTCAGCACGTGCCTATGACCGTATTCTGAAAGTCTCGAGAACTATCGCCGACCTGGAAAATGCCGAACACATACAGCCTCATCATTTGGCAGAAGCCATCAGTTACCGCAACCTTGACCGCGAGAATTGGGCAGGATAGTTTCCCAGTTACAACCGGCCTTCTCCTGATACATAAGTATCTTTATGAATAGAAAGCCCCCTATCAGGATGCAAAAACGGCTAAAGGTTCTGAGGCATGACAGTTTAGGAACAAGAATTTTATTCAGTCATCAACAATCAAAAAACATATATAAAATTTTACGATTTAATATCTATTCAGCCAATATGAAAAATATCAGTAAAAATGCAATTATCGGGTATCCCGCCGGAATTATCACCGGTATAACCTATGGATTAAATCCGTTGTTCGGAGTTCCTTTAATGAAAGAAGGTGCAGCCATCGAATCCATTCTTTTCTTCCGTTATGCCATTGCCGTATTATTCTTAGGCGGATTTCTCTTATTGAGCAGACAAAGTTTCAAGATTTCATGGAAACAAGCCGGAGTGTTACTTATACTCGGACTACTTTACACATCAAGTAGTGTATTCTTGTTCGAGGCATACAACTATATAGCCTCAGGACTTGCAACAACTATTATATTTCTCTATCCGGTTCTTGTGGCTATCATCATGGTCTTTTTGCGAGTCGTTCCCTCCTGGCCGGTCTGGCTTTCCATCATTCTCACCTTTGTAGGGGTAGTGATCATGACACAGAGCGATTCTACACAGACCATCAATCCGATAGGAGTCATCCTTTCGTTAGGTTCGGCTTTAGTCTATGCACTATTTATAGTCATCATCAACCGAAGCAAAATTATCAGCAATATATCAAACAGCCTGCTTACATTCTATGCACTGACAGTAGGTGCAATTATCTTCTTAGGGAAAATTACATTATCCGACATTCATATAACAACCGGACTTACAGGAAACATGGCCTGGTTGAACCTTGTCGGTCTTGCGATTCTTCCGACTGTCGTATCAACCGCTACATTGGCTATTGCGACACGAAACATCGGAGCCACCAAAGCATCCGTCCTTGGAGTATTCGAACCCGTTACAGCTATTCTCATTGGAACCGTTGTCTTTGGAGAAGCTCTCACAACCAATATCATTGTCGGAATTTTACTTTCCATAGCAGCCATAACCTTTATGATTGCCAAAACAAAAAGATAGGATCCGACCTTTAACAGCCTGAAAATATTGTATTTATCAATAAAAGTTTCTTTTTACCCTTCACGGCTTCCACCGGATTACTGGCATCAAGAACCGGTGAAAGCGTGAAAGGCAAAAAACAACACATTCCTTTTCCAAAAATATCAGCATCTTTTCACAAATTCATCGAGATATTTTTTTAAAAATTCGTACAAAAAATACAGGAAACATGCTGATGTTTTTAAACTCCTATTAACCAACTATTTAAGATACTCACTAGGAGGTATTCCGAACTGCTGTTTAAAGCTCTTCGAGAAATGAGACAATGTATTGAAACCTGTCATATCAGCTATTTCAGAGATTGTATATTTACCCTCCTTCAAAAGTTCTGCTGCACGATTTAATTTATACGTTTTGAAAAAGACACTCGGATTTTCTCCTGTCAGTCCTTTTACCTTATAATAAAATTTAGTTCGTGATATTTTCAGAAGCTGAGTCATTCTTGTTACATCCAGCTCAGGATTAGAAAGCTCACTCTCCATCAGATGATATAATTCCGTCATAAACATATTATCCTGCGGTGAAAGCACATTCTCGTCCATCTTGTCTGTCTGAGTAGAACGGCTAAGCAAACTACGTGTCTTTTCCCGGTTATTGAGCAATGACTTGATAAGAGCCATCAGATAATGCGGCTCAAAAGGTTTTGTCACATAAGCATCAGCTCCTACATTCAGTCCTTCCACCTGATTTTCTATGGTTGTCTTTGCCGTAACCAGAATGACCGGAATATGACAAAGCTGTAAACTCTCCTTTATCTCGCGGCAAAGCCAATAACCATCCTTTCCCGGCATGACCACATCACTCAGGATCAGATCGGGAGCATTCTCTGTAATAGCTTCGAGTGCACTCTCTGCATTAAAACGGCAAACGACCTGATAATCGGAGCCAAGCAGCATCTCCAGATAATAAGCAACTTCAGAATCATCATCAACAACCATGATTGTTTTTTTCTCCTTGTCAAGATCCGGATCAGGTTTTACAGGAAGTGGATTTTCCTCAAGCGGGAAAGCTTCCAGCTGATTGACTTGTTCATGCGATCGCTCTGCTTCCGAATAAGCCGACTGACCAACAGGTACAATAAGTGTAAACATTACTTTATTGTCGTCTTTCAGATTAGAGGCAGTCAAGCTCCCATGATGAAGTCGGGCAAGGCTGCGGGCATAATAAAGTCCAATACCCGTTCCCCAGTTATATATTCCTCCATGCTCATCCGAAATCTGATAATAACGTTCGAATATCTTTTCCAGTTTATCATCCGGTATCTGTCCGGTATTAATAACTTCTATCTTTACAGCTTGTACAGCATCCTCCCCCGCTACAATATCAAAATTCACATTGATACGTCCACCAGCTGGAGTATATTTCAAGGCATTCGACATCAGGTTAGTAAATATCTTATCTATTTTATCTTCATCTATCCAGGCAATGAAACTTCCTTCCAAGCCGTTGGTTATCATTGTAATCGACTTACTTTCAGCATTAACACGGAATATATCTGTCAACTCTTTCAGAAGCACAACAATCTCAGTAGGACGTACCTTGAGTTTCAACGTATCATTTTCCAGTTTATTAAAATCAAGCATTTGGTTTACCAGCCTCAGCATACGGTTTACACTACGCTGTACGATACGAAGCAGATTTTTATTCTCACCGGTTATATCCGGACTGCTATACAATAGAGAAACCGGACCGGAGATCATTGTCAGAGGCGTACGGAATTCATGAGAAATATTGGCAAAGAAACTCATATTCATCTTATTGATAAACTGCTCTTGTGCCTTTGCCTGTTCTGCACGAAGCACAGCCTGCTTCTCCTCACGTATACGCCACATGGCTCTTATAAAGAAGGCCAAGATAGTAATCCCCGCTATCAGATAAAAAGTAATATGCCCACCATGTAGCCCACGGAGCAGGATGTACAATAACCCGAATAGCATTTTCTCCTACGATAGTACTCTGATCATTTTGAGTAATCCGAACCCTAAAAGTATAAGTTCCAGCAGGAAGATTTGCATAATAGGCTTCTTTATTGTTATGAGCGTTAATCCAATATTGGTCGAATCCATCCAATTTATAATAATGGTGCAGACGTTCACTTTCACTATAGTCGAGTGCGGCAAAAGAGATACTGAAACCATTTTGATCGTACTTCAGATTAATATCCGGATTATAAGATAAATGACGATCTATACAGGCTCCTTTTCCCGGACGGACCAACGTATTATGTATTTTAATATCTTCAAACAGCAGAGGTATATCATGTCTGACCTGCATGTTAGTTGGCTGGAATATTGTCACCCCATGTGTACCGCCAAAAACAAGTGTACCATCATCCAGACAGCATGAAGCTCTGTCATAAAACTGATTGCCACCTAACCCGTCGGCTTCATAATAATTTATCCATTTATCAGTTTGAGGAATATATTTGCTTAAGCCGTACAATGTACTTATCCATAAATTTCCTTGTCTATCTTCCTCGATACTGGATATATCTGTACAAGTTGTCCCCGGGAACGGAGTAACTTTTCCTGATTCAGGCGAATAACACATCAGTCCGTTACTTACGGTTCCTATCCATATATTACCAGAACTGTCTTTATACAAATCGGTCGGAATAAAAACAGAACGCTGGATACAACGTTCAAAGTCTTGTATATTTACTTTAGGCTCAGATATTGTTCCATCTGCAGATACCAGTTTTAAAGGCTGGTAAAATGCTGAAGCAAGAATAGTTCCATTACCTATAGGTAAAAGCCCTGGAATAAATGTATAGCCGCTGAAAACCGGGAAACGAGAAAACGCTTTATCTCCTTTACGCAATACATATAGGAAACTACTCGCTGTGCCAATCCACAGATTCTGTTTATCATCTTCCACTATAGACATGGGAACATTCACCATATATCGCTGCTCTACCCGAAAACGTCCTTCTTCATACTTACATTTCAATACTTCATTGGATGTAGCTGTCATCCAGACAGTTCCATCTATATCGCTGACATACAACTGATTGACATAAGCAGTATTCCCTTCACCTCTGCCAAAGAGCTCATTACGGTCTATCTTTTCCAACTGCTGATTGCCAAACCGATAGACAAATACCCCATCCATCAGTGTTGCAATCCATAAGTTCTGATGTTTATCTGCCGACAAAGAAATAACAGACTTATCCTTAAAATAAGAACTCAAGTAGTTATTATTGTTAAACAGTTTCTTATAACGATAATGTACTGCATACCCCTGATCTACTGAACCAATCCATAAATTGCCTTGTGAATCATTAAACATACGGCTAATCTTAAAATTCGGGACTTCAAAAGGAAAACCATTCTCACCCTGATGAATGAGTGTCTTCGATGTTTTGTCGTAATAAAACACTCCCCTTCCCTGCGTACACAGCAAGACACCGTTTTCATAAGGATAAATATACTCAACAGGAACATGTGACAAGACCGGATGAGAAGCTATCGCCTCGGGCAATGACAAATACTTGCGCTGCCTTACATCGAATATAGATACCGACTGATTGCCTGCCATCCAGAGTTCTCCATTTTTCAGTAAATAAGAAGCACGACAATACTCTTCTCGTTTCATCGAGAATGTTCTTTTATAATTGGACAAAGAATAGCACCGCATATCCTTGGAAGTTATTACCCAGCAATTATCTTGTGCATCGACAAAGCTGTTGATAATAAACATAGATGATGTATCAAAATCATAAATAGCCGGTTCAAAACACTCTTCCGATGAATTATACAGACAAATACCTGTCAGTGTAGTAAGCAAAATATCACCTTTGGAAGATTCAGACAAACGCAATCCGTTTCTGTTATTTCCACTCAAGCGGATATTCTTAAAATTATCCTTATCGGTATACTGGCACACACCGTTTACTGTCGATATCCACAAGCGCTTTTTTGAATCAAGAAAAATATCCTGAATATGATTGTCGGGAATATCAAGAGAGTCATCCGTACAAAAATACTGATGATATTCATTTACGCTGAATTTATTCAACCCACGGAAAGTACCTATCCATATATGTCCCTTCCCGTCTTCACCGAATGCCGTAATCTGTTGATTGGATATATCATTGGTGACAAGAGGACTTTGTCTTTCTACTTCTGAAACCAAATCTTTCCCACTGCGAGTGCATGAG
>ENA-OQJS01000097-OQJS01000097.1-human-gut-metagenome-genome-assembly--contig:-NODE-97-length-17198-cov-1.850038_pt1 | contig 17198 bp, 23 predicted proteins | sample MGYA00242598_ERZ504764 | MGnify/ENA primary metagenome ERZ504764 (study PRJEB26092, sample SAMD00036368) | human gut metagenome | host: Homo sapiens | study: EMG produced TPA metagenomics assembly of...
TTGATTGATTGAGTTGTATAGGTTTCTGCTTTTTTTTCTTATTTTTAGTTGGATAAGCCCGACTGGATGAAGGCATTCTGTTATAGATAAAGTGTACGGTCGTTGTATTCAAAGGAGGATTTTCCTCCAATAGGAGGTTCTGATACATGTATTTGTTGGCGTAATGTATCTGTTGCCTTCTGACCTGTGGTAACGATTGCCCGACATTTAGGGAGTTGTTTTAGCAACAAATCGATGTCTGTAGGTTCAATTATCTCTAGAAACTTGTCTGATGCATTATCCTGTAACCGTCGTACGGCAGAAGCTGTATCGTATAGGGCTATCCCTTTTTCGTTGAGGAATTCTATGATTCGTTCTTTGTCGAATGATTTTTTGTCCGGATGCAGAAAATGATCTTTATCAGAAAAAAAGATTATTCCGATGATTCTCCACATATCATTTTGCAGGTTGGGGTAGAAGAAATCCATACTCCATCGTTTCTTCTGAGGAGGAAAGCTTCCCAGCATCAATAATACCGCGTTACCGGGAAGGAAAGGTTCCAATGGATGAGTTTCTATTGGCGGAATAATCTTTTCTGCGTTCATATCTGAATCTGTCAATCAGGCTTTAGGTTTAGGTTCTTTTTTAGCCAGCAATACAATGTTGTATACATATTCGGTCATCCAGCTTTCTGAATAGCCTAAAGTGTGCTGGTAAATGCGGATATTATGACAAGTTTTACGTACTCCATCATCTTTCCAGTCTGTCTTAGTCATAATGTCATGGATAGCTTTTTCTGTCATGCCACGCAACATTTTCTTAAACACTCCCGGCATACGGAATTTCCATTGCATCAGGTTGCCTATTACCATCATCAGATCCTGGCTGAAACCTTGGAACATGAAGAGGTAATTCTTGATATCATTTGCATTTTTACAGTTCTTCTTGATAGAATTGTCAATTTCTTTAAAGAATACGTCATTCAATCCATAGATATCACTTAGCATCTTTTTACATTTTGAACGTTCAGCGATTCCCAGTTTATTGTTTTGGGTAGGAATTTTAAGAGTACGCTTGAATACAGCCATGTCAGGCAGAAAATTGATGTTGCTGATACCTAGCTGCGCAGCCATTACCGACTGATAATATACACGTATAAGTGTCATAAAATCTTCCATTCCTCCTACGCGTACAATTTCGTCGGTTTCTGAAGTTTGTTTTTTTCCGAATATTTTAGAAAATATGCTCATAATGATATAATTTGTTTATTTAGGTGCAAAGATAGAAAATCTTTTTTGTTCATTCTTTTCATTCACCGTCTTTAAGGCGAAAATAAAATGTATGTTCCTCGAAATATTGTTCTACCAGTCCGAAGCGGATGAAGTCGGCCAGCAAGCGGCTTATTTGTTTGCGGTTCATACGTGTAAGTTTGCTGCATTGTCCCAGCGTCAGAGCCCCCTGCTGTTTTAAGATAGTCAGGACTTGCTGTTCCCGCTGAGCATAGGTTATGATTACTTTCTTTTCTTCGCGGTCGTGCTTCCATATATTCAGATGTATAGGGTTGGCCAATATATTTTCGTCTTTGATGCGTACGTAGGCCCATGGATGATTATTTTCGTCTAATGCATATATGGGTTTTTGTGTACTTTCGTTTATTTGTACCTCCAATACATCTTTCCCTTCTATGTGATAGATATGTGTTTCCAGTTCTATTTCCGGCCGGCAGTATAATGTGGCTGCGGCCTCTACCATATAGATTTCCTCTTCCGAGCGGACACCGGCTATTTTCCCATTATCTTTTACTCCAACCAGCAGTCTTCCTCCTTCTGTATTGGCGAATGCAGACAGGCTTTTGGCAATTTTTCTTGCGTCGGATATGGCAAATTTAAAATCCTGATGTATATGTTCTCCTTCAGATATGAGTTTTTGTATGTATAATGTATTTGAATTTGTTTTCATAACGGCGCAAATAAATAAAAACGGCTGTTCTCCCGCATGAAAGTACGCTATCTTTTGCGAAAAACAGCCGTTGTCTTTAGGCTTCTGTACTTATTTAGTCACAGTGCTTATGGGTCATAATATCTAATACAAGCTTGTCGGTTTCGTTCATTCCTTCCGAACCTATTTTGGTAAGATTGCGTATACTCTGATTTACGTTTTCTTCGATGATACCTTCTACGGCAGTTACACATTTCTGTTCCATCGCCATGATGGCAGACATAACAGCAGTCGAAACTCCACTTGTCAACTTCAGTGCGCAACTTGGTTTGGCTCCATCGCAGATCATGCCGGTAAGTGTGGCGATCATGTTTTGTACTGCATACATTACCTGCTGATATCCTCCACCCATAAGGTAGGTGATACCGCAGCTACTTCCTGTTGCGGCAACAACACAACCACACAAGGCTGATAAACGTCCCAAGCTTTGTTTGATGTAGATAGCTGTCAAGTGGCTGAGTATAAGGCACGTGTCAATTCCTCTTCCGAATTATGATTGTCTTCAGCATAAACAACGACAGGCAATGTGGCGGCAATACCTTGGTTACCGCTACCAGAATTACTCATTACCGGTATCATGCTCCTGCCATACGGGCATCACAGGCAGCAGAAGTATACGATAATATGTGGGTAAATGTATTATTTCCATGATATTTCTTTCTGTCTGACTGTTTCTTAACATTCTGCCCAGTTCATGTCCATATTTCCCTTGGAAAGAACGTTCGGCTGCATTTTTGTTCAGACGTCTGGCCTCTAGAATAAATTCAATTTCTTCAAGAGGAGCTGTTGTTGCGAAATCGAAGACCTTACGTAAGGTCAGTTCAACGTGAGCAGCCTGAGCTTCGGCTGAGGCTGGTGTTCTATTGTCGAGAAGAACATCCTGATTGCGGCTTATGTAAACAAAATTAGTATGTCCGCCGCTAATGATAGCCGTTGCCGAATCATTGCCATGAGTACAAACTGCCTCTATATAAAGTTTTTCTTCAATATTTTCCTTTAAGGCAATGTCGATGCATTGTGATTCTATCATCTTTTTTCCTGCTTCAACAGCTTCGGGGTTACTGTCTTTCAATACTTCCAGTTGGTATTCAGATTTTCCAATCAAAGCCCCTAAAGCTACAGCTATGGGAAGACCGATCATATCCGTTCCCGGAATACCTACTCCCATGGCATTTTTCAGGATATTGGCACTTAAAAATACTTTTATGTTTTCAGGATGACAGCCTAAAGTTTCTGTAGCTTTTGCAACACATAAGGCTACGGCAATAGGTTCTGTACAACCAATCGCCGGGACTACTTCTCTTTTTATAAGAGCTATAATTTGCTCTCTTTCAGGTTTTGCGATAATACTTTCCATTCGGTTACGTATTTAAACTGATGAAAATTCCTATTGTTTCAAATCAATGAATGTACAAAAGTACATTTTTTGGAGGAATAAATAAGTATAGTAAAGAGATAAAAATATATTGTTGAAAATTTGTAAATTAAAAAATAATATGTACCTTTGCATCGCTTTTGAAAGGAAGCATTCTTGCAAAAGAGTTTTGGAGAGGTGGCAGAGTGGTCGATTGCGGCGGTCTTGAAAACCGTTGTACTGCGAGGTACCCGGGGTTCGAATCCCTGTCTCTCCGCTGAACGTGCTGGACAGAAATGGTCAGCAAACGGACAAAAAGCTACAAATCAATGATTTGTGGCTTTTTTTATTGCCCGAAAGTCCTGCTTCCAAGACTTCAAAAGTACGGTAAAAGACAAAGTTTCGTTACTAAATCGTTACCTATTCCCCGCCGGACAAAAACGGTAACGATTTGTCCATAAATGACCTGATAATGACTTGATTAGTCCATAGTCTGCATAACTCGAAAACGAGAGGTAAAAATTAATTTTGCAACTAAAAAAAGTGAGTTATGAAATCGACATTCAAGGTTCTTTTTTATTTGAAGAAAGGTTCTGAAAAGAAAAACGGCGAGGTTATGATTATGGCACGCATCACCATAGACGCAAACTTTGCCAGTTCAGTACGAAACAGAGCATCCAGCCCGACAACTGGAGCATTACTGCGGGCAAAGCCAAAGGCAGGGATGCCGGGAGGATAAACGCCCTTTTGGACGACATACGTTCTTCCCTGAATACCATTTACCACGAAATGCAGCGGCGTGACAATTACGTGACCGCCGAGAAAGTGAAAAACGAGTTCTTGGGACACAGCGAGAGCCACGAAACAATCCTTTCATTGTTCCAAAAGCACAATGACGATGTGAAGCAGCTTGTAGGCATATCCAAGACGATAGCGACCTACCGCAAGTATGAAGTGACCCGCCGCCACCTCGCTGAATTTATCCAAAGCAAGTACAACGTATCGGACATATCCATAAAGGAGATAAGCCCGATGTTCATTACCGATTTTGAGTTGTATTTGCGTACCGCCTGCAAGTGCGGCTACAACACCACCGCCAAGTTCATGCAGTTCTTCAAGCGTATCATCATCATCGCCCGTAACAACGGCATACTGGTGGGCGACCCTTTCGCCAGCTACAAAATCCGGCTGGAAAAAGTGGACAGGGGTTATCTGACAGAGGACGAGATTAAAATTATCCTTAAAAAGAAAATGGTTTCCGAACGGCTGGAACACGTCAGGGACTTGTTCGTCTTTTCCTGTTTCTGCGGTCTGGCATACAGCGATGTCGCCAATTTGCGGCAGGAGAATATCCAAAAGTCTTTTGACGGCAACCTTTGGATAATCACCAAGCGGGTAAAGACCAACACGGACGTGAATGTCCCCCTGCTGGATATTCCCAAGATGATTTTGAAGAAGTACAAGGGCAAGTTGCCGGACGGCAAGATACTTCCCGTAATCAGCAATCAGAAGCTAAACGCCTACTTGAAAGAGATTGCCGATATATGCGGTATTAAAAAGAACCTGACATTCCACCTTGCCCGGCACACGTTCGCCACGACCACCACGCTGTCAAAGGGCGTACCCATTGAAACGGTGTCCAAGATGCTGGGACACACAAACATAGAAACTACGCAAATCTACGCCCGCATCACCAACAGCAAGATAGGCAGCGATATGCAGGGGCTTGACAAGAAGTTTGTCGGCATTGAGAAGATTTACAAGGAAGTTGCCATGTAATCTTGATTATATGGAACTGGTCACAATTTGTGACCAGTCCTTACTATTATTCCAACATTGCTAAATCTCCTAAAATATACGATTATGGATTTGCAGATTATCCAAAACAAGATTTTTGAGGTCAGAAGTTGCCGGGTGATGCTCGATTATCATTTGGCAGAACTCTACCAAGTGGAAACACGAGCCTTGAAGCAGGCGGTCAAGCGCAATATCGAGCGTTTTCCGGGTGATTTTATGTTTGTACTCACCCAAGAGGAAGCTAACTTGCTGTTATCCATAGGGGTATCACAAAATGTGATACCCCCTGCTTACAACTTCGGCGTTGCTATGCCTATGGCTTTCACCGAGCAGGGCGTAGCCATGCTTTCTTCGGTTCTCCGCTCCAAAGTAGCCATAGAAGTAAACATTTCAATCATGCGGGCTTTTGTCCTCATGCGCCAAATGGCAATCGGTTACGAGGAACTGTCAAGGCGCATCGAGGAACTGGAGGTAAGCACCGATGCGCAGTTCAACGAACTGTACCAAGTCCTTACCCAGCTTTTGAGCCAGTCGAAACAACAGAAAGAACGCCGTCCGGTAGGTTTCGTTACCTATAACCGTGGCAAGAACGAATAGGTAACGATTTCGGTAACGAAATTCCACTTAATAACCTATATCCCAGCATTGTACATTCTTCCACCTTGCGGGCAGTCTACCGACTACCCGCATTTTTTATATCCTTTTCCAACTGGCACATTTCCCGAAACGCCAGCCGTGCGTGGCATGGCTGACTGTATTTCGTGAAAAGAGCCGTTGGAAACCCGCACAAGCGTATTGCAAGCAAGCTCACAACACCCTTGCCTTTCCCGCCCGCATGGAGTGTTCCCTAAAAGATGAAAGAGAACAGGCACTTTTCCCCAGTTTCCCTATCTGTAAATCTTCCTCTTACGCAGTCCCCCAGCCGGGACAGTCGTTTTAATCATTTCAATAGGCAAAGGTAGTTACGTGTTCTTCACGATTTTGCAAGGTCGAGCCGTTCCGGTTTGGCGAAAAAATCTTCCCTGCCTTGCGAGGTATTTTTTTCCCAAAACCTTGCAAACTCTAAACACTACCCTTTTACGCCTATGTGAAACGAAAACGACCGACCCGACCGGAAGACGCATAAAAAAAAAGTCGGATTTACGGGAAACAGGAAAAAAATTCAGTGAAACTTCAACTCCCTCACCTCTCAAATCCGCATAAAATTAAAAACTTAAAAAATTACAGCAATATGGAAGCAAAGGTATTATCGGAAGCAAAAGTTTATGTAGGCACTTATGCCAAGTACAACAACGGTTCATTGTCCGGCGCATGGCTCGACCTTTCGGACTATTCGGACAAGGAAGAATTTTATGAAGCCTGCCGGGAACTTCACAAGGACGAGGAAGATGCGGAATACATGTTTCAGGACTGGGAGAACGTGCCGGAGGGCTTAATCGGCGAAAGCTGGATTTCTGAAAACTTCTTCGCCCTGCGTGATGCGGTGGAGGATTTGAGCGACACCGAGCAGGAAGCCTTTTTCGTGTGGTGCAACTATAAAAGCCATGATTTAGGCGAGGAAGATGCGGACGACCTTGTACGTGATTTCCGGGATGAATATCAAGGGGAATATGACGATGAAGAAGATTTCGCCTATGAAATTATCGAGGAATGCTACGACCTGCCGGAGTTCGCAAAGACCTATTTCGATTATGAAAAGTTCGCCCGTGACCTTTTTATGTGCGATTACTGGTTTGATGACGGTTTTGTGTTCCGTGCGGCATAACAACCAATCCGGGCGGGGTGTCAAAGCCCTGCCCGTTAAAAACGACCAAGCGATGAAACGGAAAAGCATTTATAAAATCCTTTGGCGGGTGTTGCTGCTCTGCCTTGCATGGCGGTTTACCAGCGTAGCCGGAGCAGGCACGGCGATAACGGCGTATATCGTGTTTTGTGCCGCCCGTTTCCTGCTCCGGGTCTGCCTTTCAGCCCTTTATGCGCTGGGCGTGGCTCTGCTTTTCCTGCTGTTGCTTTCTTTACTGATATTATAACCATTAAAAAAAATAGAACATCATGCAGTCACTTAACAAAAACGGGGTAAGCATTACCCAAACACCGGGAGAAGAAAAGTTCGTGAAATGCTGTTTAGGGGCTTTCAGGGGACAAATTTATTATCAATATGACTACCGCCACACGGACGGCGAACTTTTCAGCACGGTAGCCAAAACGCTGGACGAGTGCCGCCGCAGGCGTGACGAATGGATAGCGAAGAAGAACGGAGTAATAAACAAGTAAATTTTAGGGACATGAAAACAACAGAAGTAAACAAGGAGCTTATCGGCAGGCGTTGCGAGTGCATTTTTACGGGCTTAATGGTAACGGGCGTTATCGAGGACACAGAAGAAAACGAACACACCATAGAGGTAAAAGTCCGTTTCGACCACCCGCACCAGTGGGGCGATGATTTGTATAATGATGTGTGGGCGTGGGGGCGCAAAATAGACGAGTTCGGCACGCTGCACCATTTGCAACTGTTGGAGGATAAACCGGACTTTCAGATAATGACGGTAGTTTTCGGCGAACCAATCAGCCGGATAGACCGCAGTGTTTTTGAAGATGTTGCAACGTGGGGTGTCTGTTCCCTGCAAGGCTGGGTAAACAGCTATGAAAGTGTCCGGTTTGTAGCTATAGACGACCATACGGCAATCATCACGGGCGAATATAACATGGAGCAGGTAAAGGTGTGGTTAGAGAAATACACGTCCATAAAGAGCCTTAAAACCAGTTGATAGAAAACGGCGGCTGCTTGCCGCCGTTACTTTCTTCCGTGAGCCTGCCAGCGGGTGAAGAAAGTAACAAAGAAGCCTTTCGTTTTCCCTATCATGGAAACAGCCCGCCGATGCTTCCCGGCGGCTGTCTGCCCGATATTTACGCTTTGCGTATCATTCCATACCCGGTTTCCCAAGAGGATGATAAAAACGGATGTCGCAACTATAAATCCTCATAGTGAATAAATTTTACACCAAGTATGCACACGGTTTCTTCTTCCTCGATGTCATATTTCCATGTCCGTTTATTGACAAGCATTTCCGTGTCGCAATCGAACCATTCCATTACAGGCGCATCATCTTCTTCGTCCGCCCATTTGAAAACCTGATTGGACGGCGTTTTCCATAATTCAGCACTGTCACGTTCGGAAATACAGTCCTTGTCCATAATGATGATGTCACCTACTGCCGGAACTGTATCTGTTTCCAACGTGGTTTCTATGTACCACGAGATGCCTTCTATATCCAATTCTATTTTTACCATGTCGTTTTATTATTAGGGGGTTATTGTTTCCGTTTCTTCTTCGCTGTTGTCATTATTGAATGATAGTGTAAGTTGCTGCATCTGCCCGAAGCTGTCGATGATATAAATGTCAATCGTCTGCTGGTCGGTCGATGCCGAGGTGTAGTAGAGCCAGAACGTTTCTTTCTCCAGCGGGTAGAGGTCATTGGGCAGGAACACCGTGCCGTTATCCATTTCCAGCTTCCCTTTGCCGTCCGGCTGGAAATACCTTATCTGATAGGTAGTCGGCTGGTAATAGCCGCCACGCACCAGTCGGCAGCGTATTTCGGCGGTTTCCCCGACTTTCAGCCTTTTGGGTACTGGCAGTGTTTCGATGCTGAACGGGTACGCCTGCTGAATATCCAAGTTGTCATTACAGGCGGTGACAAGCACGAGGGCGGCCACGATGTAGCAGCCCATGATGATTTTATACATTACATTCTTCATATACATTATTATATAGCGGTCAGTTGATAATGAATTTCAGTCCCAAAGATACCTGCGTGTGGAACTTGCCTATGTCCGAGCCGAACAACGCCCGTTCCCTTGCACTGACAAGCAAGGCTATCCGGTCGGTCAGGTAGGCTTCCAGTTCCAGCGTCAGCGCACCGCCGTAGATGAAGCAATCCTTATCCAGCAAGGTAGAGCCGTCCGGCAGCAGCTTTTCGCTTCGGTTGCTTGTTTCGTACCCGGCGAGAGCCGACAATCCCAATGAAAGGAAAAAAGTCTTTCGCCTGTCCGATAGGAATTTCAGGTAATAGCCGCCCTCTGCGGTGAACTGTTCTACGGGTATCTGCATATCCTTGTAGTCATACTTCTTGTGCAGGTATTCGCCGCCAATCACCCAGCGGTTGGCGTTCTTGGTGTAAACGCTGTACGCCGCCCCGATGTGGTAGGCGAAATCACTGCCAGCGTTCCAATGCACCCCGTCCGTCATGCCCGCCGTGACCCTGCAAGCCTTTCATTCCCGGCAGGTATCTTTGTGCGTGTGCCTGAAACGAGGTCAGGCACAGCGCAAAGAGCATCATTATAAAGATGTGTCTTTTCATTCCCTATTTGATTTTTAGTTCGTCAATCACTTCTGCGTTCACGATGTCGGCGTTCTCCACCCGTATGGTCTGATGCCGCCCGCCGTTCTTCTCGTAGAGTTCCACGACCAGCAGCTTGTCGTCAGGAATGGTGAACTTCGGCAGGGCGTACACCGTGCGCACGGTACTTTTTCCTGCAATCTCTATCACCTCGTTGTAGCTACGTACCGCATCCAGCACCGTTTCCTGAATAGCCGTGCGCTTGGGTACTTTCTTATCGGTTATCTTAAACTTGATGAAGTCGGTATCGAAAGGCACGTTGGAACTGTTCTTTGTCTGCGTGTGTACATAGAGCATCCCGTTATAGGTGTAAATCCCCTTGATTAAGAACTGTATGCCGAAACGCTTGCTACCCAAGTGGCGCACTTTCCGGTCATTGTTCTTGTAGATGCTCTGCATTATCAGTTTCACCAATAGCGGGCTTTCATTCCCCAGTTCCCGGAAATAGATGTTCATCCGGGTATGTGAGAAGTCGGACGTATCTTCATTCTCCAAGAAGTCTTTCATTTCGATGTTGAGCATTTCCGGTTCACGGGCGTACTTGGCGTTGAACGAAAAGAAACTGCCGTCCTCGCAGATAACGGAGAAGTTCGTTTCTCCCGGAAAGCCCTCTGTCGTGGCTTTCACCCTGATTACGTTCTCCGCACCGTCCGCCTTACCCGCTATGATATGGTTGCTTCCCAAATCGACATAGCGGACGGCGGCGGGGAAGATGATATGCACCGTCTTGGCAAAGGTCACTTCCACGCCGTAGGGCGTAACCATTTGGCGGTACGGGAGTTTCCGGGTAATCCCCCGGTACAAGTCGTTGCCAGCCGCATACTTCACGGTGTCAGTGGTTTGTGCGTTTGCCGCACACACGCCCAGCAAGAGGGCGAACATTACAAAAATCTGTTTCATTGCTAATTGAAATTTTAACGGTTGATAAAATGGTTATTGTTGTTTGGCGTAAAGCATCACCCTGTACCCGGCTTTCAGCTTCACTTTCACGGTTCGGAACTTCTTGGCGAGGTAGCCGGACGTTCCTTGCAGCAATCCCCTTGTCACGTCCATAGCCACCTGCTGCCCGGCACTTTGGGCAAAGGAAATGCTTGTACCCAGCCCGCTTCCGATATTCGCCATAGCTTCGTTGAACGCTTCCTGCTCCATAGAGGACGGGACGGACAGCCCCTTTTGCCCGTCCGTGTCGAACACGGCGAGTTCCACCGGGATGATGTTGCCAGCGTACTCAATCGAGGACACCAGTATGTCGAGCCGTTCGCCCTGCACCTTTGCCGTCCCCGCCACAAGGGTATTCTTCGGCACAACGATATTTCCCGCCTGCATGGGTTCGAGCAGCCGTAGTTTCACCGCCTGCCCGTCCGTCAGGGTTTGGTCTTGGTGGATGCAGGCGGCTACCGTGTTCTTTCCCATAGCGTACCCCGTGCCTACTGCCGTGTTGAAGCCGTAGTTTCGTGGCTGGCTGTAAGCCCGGATGAAGTCGGCATCGCTCATGGGCTGCCGCAATCCCGAAACGGTCGTTTCCCTGACAGCCTGCACCGCCACCGCATCCGGCTTGCGGTCAATGTCGCCCGTTACCGGGACTTGTGCGACTTGTCCCTGCCCGCCGTTCATGTACTTTGCCGCCAGCTCGTAGGACTTTTCCAAGAGTGCCATTTGGTCGTCAGCGGTGGGTGTGGCGTTCTGTTGTTGCAGCCTATCGGTCAGTTCCGCTACCTGCCGCTTCAAGTCCTCTTTTTCCTCGTCCACCGCCGGAGTTTCATAGAACGTGCTTAACTGGCGGTTGATGTCCCGGTAAGCGTATGCCGAAGAAGCACCGCCGCCCCTTTGGGGCTTCGCATCCTCTTCCGGCATCAGGTCGATTTCCGCTTGCGGTTCTTCCGCTTCATCGTTCCCGGTGAAACCGAAGTCCTGCAAGGACTGTATCTTCTCCTGCTGCCTGCGGCTTATCATCGCCTGTTCGTAAGCCTTTTGCTTGTCGGCTATAATCCCGTCCTCTGCGGGCAGGGGTATGTCGGCGTTGAAGCCGCCCACGCTTTCCACGTTCACGTCCTCTTTGCCGGAGGGTGCGAATATCAGGTACATGCACCCTGCAAAGGCAAGGAACATCAGCGGGAAGACTATCATTTTCCTGCGCTGCTGCACCTGCTGCGGGGTAAGTTCCGTTTGGGTTTATCTTCCTTTTTCGGCTTCCCGTCCGCCTGCGGTACGGTCGTGCCGTTCTCATTCTTCTGTACTTCTTCCATATTGCGGTCTGTTTAAGGGGTTGATACTTTTGGTTGTGTCGTTGCCGTGCAACGGCAGTTGCCTGATGTGTTCTATTTGCAGCCGCCTGCCGTCCCGCTTCCCGATGTTGTAGATTGATGAAACGGTAATGTAGATAGACAAGCCGCCAAGGAAGAAGAACATCACGAGGATAACCGCCAGCCTTTTGCCCGGCGTAATCCGTCCGCACATTCGGCGCAGGCGGTCGTCCGCCCAGTCCCGCACCTTTCCGATGTAGTTTCGTTTTCTTTCCATAAGGCTATCTCTTAATGGTCTGCAAATCCTTGTTCTCGGTAATGGTGAACGCTTCGATGATGAAGCCGTGCGGGTTGTTGTCGCTCCGTGTGGCGTTGAGCAGGCGGCACGAGGTCACAAGGCTTCGCACCGTCAGGCTGCTTTCCCGGACAATCAACTGGCGGGCATACGTGTTCACCTTGTAGGGGTACTGGTCGAAGTCGCACTTCACGCTGTCAATCTCCACCGTCTGCGTGACGTTTCCGGAAATCACCCGGTTGTAGTAGCCCTTTTCCGCCAAGTCCTTGTAATAGTTGAAAGCGGTCTTGTCGGCGAGGAACAGCGAGCGTTTGATGTTGCTTTCGATAGCCCCTTGTCGGGTGAGAGCGTGAAGAAAAGTTCGTGGAAACGCCGCACGTGCGACTTGGCTTCCACGGGTCTGTTCTGCGCCATGTCCTGCGAGAGTGCCAGCATCAGGCTTTTGCCGTTGTCGAGGACGTATATCTTCTGCCGCTGCTTTTCGGCGAAGCTGTACGAGTTCCACACGGCAAAGCCCGTCACCAGTGCGCACAGGCAGATGAATACCAGCGCAAAGAGCCGGATTTGCCGGAAACTCGTTTCGATGTTCGTTAATGACTTAAATTCCATATACTAAATATTGATGTTGGTTATTTGAGTAGTTTCCCGGTTACTTTCCCGCTTGCCGCACCGACCGCAGCCCCGGCGATTGAACCAGCCCGTGCCACGTTGCGGTTATAGCAGACGTACCGCCAGCCGACACTATCCAGCTTGCCACCGTTGGAATGGTGAAGTAGCCCACGATGCCGATAATCATAAAGATTACATACACGGTGCTGCTCCCGTCAGGAATGAAATTCGGGTCTGAAAGCTGCTCGATGTCTTTTTGTAGCATCAGGGTTTGTATGCGTGCCAGCACGCTGCTGAACAAGTCCGACACGGGTAGCCACAGGTAAATGGATATATAGCGTGAAATCCACTGGGTCAGCGTGCTTTGGAAACCGTCATAGACGGAAATCGCAAACGCCAGCGGACCCAGTATGCTTAACACGATTAGGAAGAACGTGCGCAGCGTGTCTATAATCAGCCCCGCCGCCTGAAAGAGCATTTCCAGCAGTTCCCTGAACCAGTCCCGGACGGACTTCTTTATATTGTACGCCGCCCTGTCCATATACATACCCGTCATAGTTACCATATCGGAGGGCGACCAGCCCAGTTCTTCCAGTTGCCTGTCAAATTCCTCGTCCGAAGCGAGGTAAGCCGTTTCGGGGCTACGCATCAGGGCTTCATATTCCAGTCGGTCTTTCTGTGCCCGGTATTCGTTCATGTCGAAAGTCTGCGTTTCCATAAGTTGGTTGCACCCTTTCACCACTGGCGACAATACCGTGTTGATAGTCCCCAGCACGAACGTGGGAAAGAACATGATGCACAGCCCCAGCGCAAAGGGACGCAGGAGCGGGTACACGTCTATGGGTTCGGCACGTGCGAGCGACTGCCACACTTTGGCGGCTACATAGAACAGCGCACCCAGCCCGGCTATTCCTTTGGCTACCCCCGTCATGTTGCTGCACAAGGGCATCATTTCATCGTACAGCACCCGCAACACTTGGTGCAGGTTGTCAAAATCCACCGCTGCTAATAACATAGGCATACCGATTTATATGTTACCAGTAGCGTTCATCCGCCGAGCCGTAAAGAGCCAGCACCCGGTCTGTGTCGTTCTTCTTCTTTGCCCGCAGGTAGGACACGGATATGTTCTTTCGGGTGTAGTAGTTCACGAGGTTGCGGTAGTTGAGCAGGCTTTTGTAGGCGTTGTTGATTACCGCCAGCCTTTCGGCATCCGTCAGCGACATACCCGTCACGTTCACTACATTCTTCAAGTCCTGCAACACGTCCGCACTTTCGGAGAGCAGCTTTGCGTACCCGGCTGAAATGGCGGTGAGTTCATCCGGCGTGTAGTTCGGGTCTGCCAGCATGTTCTGATAGTTTCGCACGTAGATTTCGGATATTTCCGCCACCAGTTCAATGGACTTCTTCACCTTGATGCCGCCCTTGACAACGTCGTGTACCGCTTTGAGCGCATCGTAATAGACTTTTCCCTGCTGGAAAATCTTCTGCGCTTCCATGAAGCCGTCCAGCGTGTTTTTGGCTGTGGTGGAAGTCTGCACTATCTGCTTGGTGGTGTTGATGATGCCCTGTGCCAAATTGCCGGGGTCTGACACCACCCACTGTGCGGATGCGTTGCCGATGAAGCAAAGGCATACCGCCATAAGGAGAATTGTTCTTTTCATGTTCCTGATTTTTAAGTTGTTGATGATTGGGGATTGACGTTTGCTTTCTGCAAGCCTCTTGATAGCCAGTTCAAGGTTGCCGCCCAGCTTGTCGGCAAGTGCGAACAGTTCCATTTTCTCGCTTTCCTCTGTCGTGAAGGTGTAATATTCTTCCAATGAAACTTCTGTGGCGTACACCGCCGACTGCGTGCCGCCCAGCGAGAAGAAAACTTCCTTGTACTTCCGTCCGGGGTGGTTCGCCATGTTGATAGACAATATCTGCGAACGCTCCTTGTCGGTCAGTCCCAAGAGGTTCTGTATGCTGTCAAACTTGTTGAGATATTTTCTTTGGTCTAACAGGATTTTGCAGTCCGAGTTATTGATGATACTCTCTTTCACGATAGGGGAAGAAATAATATCCTCAATCTCTTGCGTGACTACAATCGCTTCCCCGAAATATTTTCGGACGGTTTTGTAGAGGTAGCGGATATAGTCCGCCATGTTCGCCGATGCAATCGCTTTCCACGCTTCCTCGATTAGTATTAACTTCCTTATTCCTTTAACTTGCGCATCTTGTTTATAAAGGCTTCCATGATGATGATAGTCGTTACCGGGAATAAAATCTTGTGGTCTTTGATGTTGTCCAACTCAAAGACAATGAAGCGTTTGTGCAACAAATCCAGTTCCTTGTCGGAGTTCAGCAGGTAGTCGTACTCACCGCCACGATAGTACGGTTCAAGCACGTTCAGGAAATTGTTTATGTCAAAATCCTTTTCCCTGACGTTCTTCTGTTCAAGCTGTCGGCGGTAATCATCCCGGACAAACTCGTAGAACGTGTTGAAGCAGGGCGTTACCGAACGGTCTTTGCCTGTCAGTTCGATATAGGCACTCACGGCGTTTGACAACGCCACTTCTTCCGACCGCTTCGGGGCTTCATCATCCCGCTTCCACAGGGTGAGTATAAGGGTCTTGATGCTCTCTTTCTTCTCTATGTCGAATACCCCGTCCTCGACATAGAACGGGTTGAACGCTATCGGGTTCTCGTTGGTGTAGGTGAAATAAATCCCGTCCTCGCCGTGCGTGCGGTTGTGGATAAGCTGGGACAGCCCCAAGTAACTGTTACCCGTATCTACCAGCAGCACGTGCGCACCCTGCTCGTAATACTGGCGCACCATGTGTTGGTGAAGAAGGACTTACCCGACCCGCTCGGCCCAAGTATGAACTTGTTTCTGTTGGTCGTGATGCCTTTCTTCATGGGCAAATCCGATATGTCGATGTGCAGCGGGCGACCGCTTACCCTGTCCACCATTTTGATGCCGAACGGCGAAAGCGAACTCTTGTAGTTCGTTTCTTCCACGAACAGGCAGAGAGCCTGCCCCAAGAACGTGTAGAAACTTTCCTCTGCGGGGAAGTCCGCTTCGTTTCCGGGTATGCCCGCCCAAAAGAGCGTGGGCGTATCGACCGTGTTGTGGCGTGGCTTGCACTCCATTAGCGCAAGCTGGCTTCCCACATCGTTGCGTATGCGTTTGAGTTCTTCCCGGTCGTCACTCCATGCCATGACGTTGCAGTGGCAGCGCACCGATACAAGCCCCTTGCTGTGCGCTTCGTTCAGGTACTCGTCTATCCATTCCTTGTTCACTTGGTTGGCACGGGAATAACGGGAGAGCGATTGCATGTTCCGGGCGGTCTGCTCGAAGTTCTTCAGGTTTTCGGCGTGGTCGTCTATGAAGATGAACTGGTTATAGACGTGGTTACACGACAACAGCACGCCCACCGGGGCGGCAAAACTTAACCTGCAATCGCTCCGGTCAGTAGACAGCTTCTCAAATCGGCAGTCCGTCCCGACCTTTCCGGGTAAATCTTCCACGTCCGAAAGCGTGTGCAGGCACAGAATATCGTCCCCGACACGCATTTCTTCCGGGTACAGCCCGATGTCTTTCAGGCAGGTAGTATCGGTTTGCGAGAGCGAGAAGTATTTCTCGATGATGCCCGCCTTTCCGTCCTGCCCGGTGATTTCCGATGCCGCCAGCCGGGTAAGGGTGACAAAACCGCTGTCGTTCATAATCCTTTCAAACTGCCCGACCGCTTCGATGAACTTTGCCGCCGCTTCCTTGTCGGCTATCTCCTGCGGTACAATCCTGCCCCGGCATAGGGTGGAGAAGTCGCTCTGTCGGCGGCTTCTCTCCCTTGTCGTCTTTGTCAGGAACAGGTAGCAGTAATGGTTCAGGAACGGGCGTTCATTGAAGTGCCGTTCAAAGGAGCGGCTTAAAAAACTAAGCTCGTCCCTTTCCGTGTCGGCTGGTAGTTCTCCTTGATGAAGAAGTCCTGCTTGTGTACTATGGAGTAGTCGGGCAGCACCTTGATTGCCTTATACCATGCCGAATGTATGGCTTCGTACTCGGCACTGGTGACGGTGAACAGTTCGGGCAGTTCCACCCTGAAAGCCACCGTTATGTCCGCATCCTTTGAAATGATGCAGCCGTTCTCCACCGCCAAAAGGGGGAATTTCCTTTCCAGCGTGGTAGCCTTTAACATATTTCTCATGGTCTTTCTTCCTTTCTTTTTTTGTAGGTGAATATCGGGGTATCGCCTTTCGGCTGATAATGAAGCGTGGATGCCGTTTGCGTGCGGCGGCTTTCATCAGCGTGCGTGCCGTACTTGGCGTTGAGCCGGAACGTCTGCCACACGAGCAGCAGCGAAGCCGACACGATGAAACCGATACATAGCCACTGGTTCACGCCCGCCATGAACAGGACGATGAACACCACGAAGACGGCGAGCAAAGCCGCCGCAAAAAGGATAAAGAAGGCTAACTGGCCTTTTTCAGCCCCCTTGAAACCTTCCACGGGCCTTCCCGGATACCCCTTGTTTCACCCTGATATTTTA
>ENA-OQJS01000098-OQJS01000098.1-human-gut-metagenome-genome-assembly--contig:-NODE-98-length-16991-cov-1.530894_pt1 | contig 16991 bp, 17 predicted proteins | sample MGYA00242598_ERZ504764 | MGnify/ENA primary metagenome ERZ504764 (study PRJEB26092, sample SAMD00036368) | human gut metagenome | host: Homo sapiens | study: EMG produced TPA metagenomics assembly of...
GGTATACCGCATTCTGGACGAACAAGCTATCGTCGGTGCAACCAAAAAGGCGGCAGCTGCCAAGCAAACGAAGAACGCAAAGAAGGACAGCCGCGCAAACGCTCACGCATCAGCGTAAAAAAAGAAGGCGACAAAGTGTACACAGCAACTAAAGACAAAGCACAAAAAACTAGAAGCAAACACTCCTCCTTTGCCTGCACCTGCTCCAATATTCAAAGACGAAATATCTCAACCCGCAGAAGTTCAAACAGAAACAACAAATGCTGATACTGTTGCAGAAAAGCCTAAAGCAAAACGTGGCCGTAAGCCTGGCAGCAAAAACAAGACGACATTAGAAAAAGAACAACTATCAGCTCCTAAAGAAACAGAAAAACAGACTCCGGCAGTTCCAGCTCCCGTTCCTGTACCTATGGAAAACGATGATATGGAACTTCCAGCATTAAATCTCACAGGTGGTGATGATTTTATTCCAATCGAAGATCTTCCTTCAGAAAAAATAGAACTTCCTACTGAATTGCTGGGTAAATTTGAAGCTACAAAAATGGATACAGCTGCACCTGTACCTGCCGAAAAACCTGAAAAGGAAAACAAGCCTAACAATAATAAGTATCAAGCCCGTCAGCAGCGTTATAACAACAATAACAACCGCAACAACAATAACAATCAGGCAGGACGTCAACAGCAACAACATCAAAATACCAATCATCCAGCTCCTCAAAATACAACCGCTAATCTTCCTGCTCCACAGCCAGTCGTAGCAGAACAGGTTGTCCAACAGCCAAAACCGGTTGAGAAGCCTTACGAATTTGATGATATTTTATCGGGAACCGGAGTGCTGGAAATCATGCCTGATGGATATGGCTTCCTCCGTTCTTCAGACTATAATTATCTTTCTTCTCCTGATGACGTTTATGTATCTCAGTCGCAAATCAAATTATTCGGACTGAAGACTGGTGACGTAGTAGAAGGTACGATCCGTCCACCCAAAGAAGGAGAAAAATATTTCCCTCTGGTCAAAGTTTCAAAAATAAACGGACTAGACCCCGGATTGGTACGTGACCGTGTTCCATTCGACCATCTGACTCCACTCTTCCCTGATGAGAAATTCAAACTTTGCAAAGGATATGATGACAATTTATCAGCCCGTGTAGTTGATCTTTTTGCTCCAATCGGAAAAGGACAGCGTGCACTTATCGTTGCACAACCTAAAACGGGTAAAACTATATTGATGAAAGATATAGCCAATGCAATAGCTGCCAATCATCCGGAAGTATACATGATTATGCTGCTCATCGATGAACGTCCGGAAGAAGTTACAGATATGGCTCGTAGCGTAAATGCAGAAGTTATAGCCTCAACATTCGACGAACCTGCAGAACGTCACGTAAAGATTGCTGGTATCGTACTGGAAAAAGCAAAACGCATGGTAGAATGCGGACATGACGTAGTTATTTTCCTGGACTCTATTACTCGTCTGGCTCGTGCCTACAATACAGTATCTCCTGCATCTGGTAAAGTTTTATCGGGTGGTGTTGATGCAAATGCCCTTCATAAACCGAAACGTTTCTTCGGTGCTGCGCGCAATATCGAAGGTGGCGGTTCACTGACCATCATTGCTACTGCTCTGATTGATACCGGATCGAAGATGGATGAAGTAATTTTTGAAGAATTCAAGGGAACAGGTAATATGGAACTTCAGCTCGATCGCAATTTGAGCAACAAGCGTATTTTCCCAGCAGTCAACATCACAGCATCAAGTACACGCCGTGACGATTTATTGCTTGACAAGACAACATTAGACCGCATGTGGATTTTACGTAAATATCTTGCCGATATGAATCCAATAGAAGCTATGGATTTTGTAAAGGAACGTCTGGAAAGAGCCAAAGACAATGAAGAGTTTCTTATGAGCATGAATTCTTAACAAAACTGTTATATAGAAACGTTCAGGGCTGTATCGAATGATACAGCCCTTTTTCATCACTAAAACCAGAAAAAACGACATACTTTATCTAACAGTAAATATAGAGATTCCATAAGATTTTTATATATTTGTAGTAACAGCATCCACGCAATTGTTCATATAAAATCTTAAAACTCTTCATGTTATGAAAAGGTTGTTTTTATTTCATAGCTTTATTTGCCACAGTGTGGGAAATGAAAGCACAAAGTATCGGTGCCCCGTTTAGATGGGAAACTACATTGGGATTGAATGTTTCTGATCTTGGAGGTTTAGGTTCTCGTACAGGATTTCATATCGGAGCAAGATTTGAGATTCCCATTTTCGCAATGAATGAAAAGACATAATATAAATGCAGGAACAATTTTGTCTTTAAAAGGCTGTTCTCAAAATCAATAGAATTTTGGGAAAGTTATAAAAACAAATCCTTATTATTTGGATATCCCTATTCATTTCGGCTATAGACATTCCATCACGAGAAAAGTTTCAGTATTCGCCGAAGCCGGTCCATACTTCAGTATTGGCCTATTCGGCAAACACAAGATAGAACAAATATCAGCTACAGCAGATGGAGGCAGTGACCCAAATATCGTAAAAGAAGACTATACTGAGAATGTATTCGGCAGTAATGGACTAAAACGCTTCGATTTTGGATTAGGATTCAGAATAGGAGCAGAACTACAAAAAAGATATTCTGTATCTTTAGGATATGACTGGGGATTAATAGACGAATATACCTCCGATACAGATAAAAATAATACAAGCATTTATGAAACTCCTACTTTAAGAAATAGAAATCTAACAATTTCTTTAAGCTATAAATTCTAATAAAATATCAGCCCTCAACTCTAGAATCGGAAGACATTAAAAATGCCCCCAAAAGTTTAACTTTTGGGGGGCATTTTCTTTAGAAATTAATCGTCTATATCTACAACTTGATATTTGCTGTCAAAGGTTATTTCCCAGCGAGTAGAAAGCTTCACTTCATATCCTTTATCTTTTCGCTCTATCTGTATTATTTTTCCATCCGGATAATTATTTTTTAAGAAAGTCCGGATAGGTTCTGGAACAATGGCAGAAGGAACTTCTGATTTCGTACATTTAACTTCGGTCCAATCACCTGACTTGTTAAACTCCAATTTTTCTCCATTAGTAAAAATTACGTCATAACTTTTACTCAAAAGACCTGACTCCATCTTAGCCAAAGCGATTTTATGGTTCTTAAAATAAGTGGTTATTAAAGTCTGTGCTTTCGTCGGTAATTGTCCTACATGAATTGGCTTATCGTTGTCTGCCCACAACATTGTCTGTATAGAAAAAAGACATACAAGTAAAAAAAACTAACTTTTTCATATCGATCTGCTTTTTAGTGTTATTTTATCAAATTCTCATTATCGTATTGCAAAGATGCAAAAGGAATCTGAAAAGAAATTGAAATCAAAAAGGATATTTCTCTTTTTATTCTGAATTCTGCTTACTTATCGTAAAGATATGCCTGTTTTCTACATAAGTATAATCAATCTTCAAATGATTCGCTTTACAGATAGAATCCACTAAAGCCAGTCCAAGCCCTGTTGATCCTTCTTTTTTCTGACCTTGATAAAAGCGCTCAAAAATACGCTCCCTATCCAATGGCTTTTCTCCAGTATTGCTTATTTCAAAAGTATTTGCAGTGATCTTTATATAAATAAATCCACCATCTATATTATGTACAAAAGAATTTTTCAGCAGATTTGTCACTAATACAGAAACCAATGAATCATTCATTTCAACACAAAATGAAGAGTCTGTTGTTACTGTAACCGTAATGTTACGATAAGCATATACCTCCTTATAGTCGTCCAAATAATGAGTAAGAATATCATTCAGACAAACAGAACGTGTATCTGCAAACTGCCCGTTCTCTATTTTACACAGCAGTAATAAAGAACGATTCATACGAGTCAGATTTTCCAGTGTCTGATGAGTCTTTATCAATTCATTCAGTTGATGTTCAGTCAAAGTTTCATCTTCCATCAGCATTTCCAATCGATTACGACAAATGGCAAGAGGAGTCTGCATCTCGTGGGAAGCGTTACCTATAAATGTTTTTTGCTGCTCAAAAAGTTTCTCACCTCGCTCAGCAAATGCCATGGTTGCCGCATTCAGCTTACGAAACTCCGTAATTTTAGTAGTATTCTCCAATGGCTCATTTTTCTTTCCCAGCTGACTACTATCCAGCCATTTGAGCAATACGTACAATGGCTTCATATTTTTACGGAATACCCATATATTAATTGATAGAATAATCAGCAACAACAAAACATATAAAAAGATAATCCAGCCTAAGATAGCTCTAAGCAAATCAAGCTTTTCAATAGTTGGCGTATAAACGACCAACTCCATATAGCGTTCATCTTCTGTTCGGAAAATTGTTATCAAAACGCGAGCCGGCTCTGTTTCACTCTTTTCTGTGATAAATACCATTTCATCACGATACGTAATCTGAGGATGAGAAGCTGCATATGATTCGCTCACTTCATATAAATAATATTGATTATTCGAACCGTTACTGGCTGTTGGCATATCCTCTCCAGACAGAGCACGAATTATAAGTCCTTCCGAGTAATCTTCAAGCGTATCATCTACCTCATCGTTCACTTCCTCTACGACTGCCATATAAAAAAATCCAGCCCATACCGTCAGAACAACGATCAATGCTAAAGAGATACGCCACAGAACTAAATGAAAAAAGTTTCATTCTACAACAAATTTATATCCAAAACCATAAACTGATTTCAACTCGGGAGTAGCTCCTGCATCTTTCAAACGTTTACGAAGATTTTTTATCTGAGCATATATAAAATCAAAATTATCAACCTGATCGATATGATCTCCCCACACAGATTCGGCCAGCGTATTTTTATTTACCAACCTGCCAGGACGCGACATAAAATAATTCAATATATCATACTCTTTCCGGTTTAGTTCAATTTCTTTTCCTTGAACCATAACACGAAAATCATCAGGAAAAGTTCAACATTTCCTACTTGTAATTTGCGTTCCCCTTCACGTAACTTACGACGGAACAAGCTCTTAATACGTGCATGAAGTTCTGCCAGATGGAATGGTTTGGGCAAATAATCATCTGCACCTAAATCCAGACCATTTACCTTATCCTCTAAAGAGTCTTTAGCTGAAAGAATGATAACGTTTGTATGTTTTCCTAGTGCATGAAGTTCTGCCAACAAATCAAGTCCGTTTCCATCCGGAAGCATTATATCAAGCAAAATACAATCGTAGTCATAATCCTCAATTTTCTGTAATGCAGTACGGTAATCAGGAGCTTGGGACACTACATATCGTTCTTTTTCAAGAGAATGAGTTGTTATTTCTCTTAAATCGTTATCGTCTTCTACTATTAATATTTTCATAAATAATTAGTTTTTACGGCAAAAATAAGACTTTAAGAGATATATGCAAGTAAATCATTTACCTAAATCTGAAAATATCGACAAATAAAAAAAGCATGTCTTCATCCCATAAAAAACAGAATAAAAACATGCTTCCTCTATAAGAAATATAATTTACTCTACTTCCAATCTAGCTATAGAATGCAATTCTTTTGCATCGTCAGGAGTCGGCTCATTCATATTTTCAAAACTCAGAATTCTTTCTCCGTAATATGCCTCATTAATCTTCAATTTAATGCCTTTTGCCTCTTCAAGCGGAAGAGTATTCAAGTTATAGCATACAACTCCAACACTAGGATTGAAAACATCTAATGTATCACCATAGGTATTATAGCGATATTCTAAATGTATGTATCCGTCATCTGCAATATCCGGCTCTCCTGCTTTCTTTACCAAACTAACTCGATGTTTATGAGTAGTAGGTAACTTTTGGTTAAAAATAACATTCAGATAACCTCCGGCAATCCACATATTTTCCAAATAAGCCGGATGATCTGCAAATTCTTCTTCATTCTCATCTGTTAATTCCTCAACAGATTTTGTTAGAAACGGATATATCCGTTCAGGTTTTATACCTACATCATAACCATAATAGTTATCGAACAACGGATTAAAAACAAGAAAAGCAACGCTGTCCTTCTACAAGAGAATAGTTCCAGACAGCATTAGCAGCAGGATACATTGTTCCCCAAGTGTCACCTGTGAAACTGTATACTCCTTCTCCTTCAACCCGTATAGTTACCCAGTCATTAGCTATATCACCAATGGAATATCCTTCATCGTCATCACAGGATTGTAGCAATCCGGCAAAAACAAAGAATGCAGCTATCCAATATTTTTTCAATTTCTTCATAGATAAATCTTTTTGTTTCTATTATTAGAAATTAAAAAACACGAGAATACTGCATGTATTAATAAAAATTAAGAGGCTGTGAAAAATTCCACAGCCTCTCATATTAAGAAATAAAATAAGTCATTTTATTCATTGAACCAACGAACATAGCAGAAGTCCTGACGATATGGCAATTCTGGATGTTTAGGGAACATACGGTAAGCAACTTTAAAGCTTCCTGCATTAGACAAGCTATGAGTTACCTGGAACGTATATAAATCACCTTCACGTTTAACCATTTCCATAGGAGCAACGCAATAAATGTATTCTTTTCCTTCTACATTTGTATAAGTTACTACCATTTCAATGCCGATAGCATCGTTCAGTCCCTTTTCGTCAACTACGCATGTAATAGTGTAATCTTTACCGCTTTCTACATTACCTTGACGAAGTTCTGCACACTTATCCATTGATACGATCTGGATAGAATCCCATTTTTCAGCTACTTCTTCTTTCCATTTAGCTATTTCCTTAACCTTAGCATAGTTATTTTCAGCTAAAGCATGGAAACGCTTAGCTTCTTTACCATAGAACTTGCTGAAATAGTCATCCAACTGACGCTTCATTGTATAGTGAGGAGCAATCTGTGCGATAGAGTTCTTGATAGTCTTAACCCAACCTTCAGAATATCCCTTCTTGTTACGAGCATAATACAATGGCAGAATTTCTGTTTCAAGGATACTATAGATAGTTGCAGCATCCAACTTATCTTGATATTCCTGATTCTGATAAGTACGTTTTTCAGTCAAAGCCCAACCAGCACCTTCACGATAGCCTTCAAGCCACCATCCATCAAGAACAGAGAAGTTTACAACACCATTCATCAAAGCCTTTTCACCAGAAGTACCAGATGCTTCCAATGGACGAGTCGGAGTATTCATCCAAATATCAACACCAGAAACAAGGCGACGTGCCAGCTTCATATCATAATTTTCGAGGAAGATAATCTTACCCAAGAATTCAGGACGCTGAGAAATTTCTACAATTTTCTTGATCAATCCTTGTCCTGCGCCATCGTGCGGGTGAGCTTTTCCTGCAAACAGGAACTGTACTGGATAGTCAGGATTATTGACAATCTTAGACAAACGATCCAAATCAGTAAACAGCAAATGTGCACGTTTATAAGTTGCGAAACGACGAGCAAAACCGATCAACAATGCATTCGGATTAATCTTATCCATCAATGATACAACACGAGAAGGATCACCCTGGTTCTTCAACCATGTATCACGGAACTGATTACGAATATAATTGATCAGTTTATTCTTCAGTGCTAAACGAGTTTTCCAAACCTCTTCATCAGGTACACTGTAGATTTTCTCCCAGATTTGCGGATTTGACTGATCCTTCAAGAAGTTTTTATCAAAATATTTAGCATACAACTGTTTCCATTCAGAAGCGCACCAAGTTGGGAAGTGAACACCATTAGTTACATAACCAACATGATTTTCTTCTGGGAAATAGCCTTTCCAAATACCAGAGAACATTTCCTGAGAAACTTTTCCGTGCAACCAGCTTACACCGTTTACTTCCTGGCAAGTATTACATGCAAATGTAGACATGCAGAAGCGTTCATTGTGATCACCCGGATTAATACGTCCCAAGTCCATCAAGTCATCCCAAGAGATACCCATACGTTGAGGGTAACCTCCCATATATTTACCAAACAGACCTTCATCGAAATAGTCGTGACCTGCAGGAACCGGAGTATGAACTGTATACAAAGAAGATGCACGAACAACTTCCAGTGCTTCATTGAATGACATTCCGCCTTCTACATAATCACACAAACGCTGAACATTACACAAAGCAGCATGTCCTTCATTGCAATGATATACATCCTTTTTGATATCCAGCTTCTTCAACAGCAAAACGCCACCGATACCTAACAAGATTTCTTGCTTCAAACGGTTTTCCCAGTCCCCACCATAAAGCTGATAAGTAATAGGACGGTCAAATTCACTATTCATTTCATTATCTGTATCCAACAAATACAAAGGAACACGACCGACATTTACTCTCCATACATAAGCGTGTACATAATAGTTCAGGTATGGAACATCAAGTACCATAGGATGACCATCTTCATCTGTTACACGTTCCAATGGCAAGCTACCAAAGTTTTGTGCTTCATAATTAGCGATCTGCTGACCATCCATAGACAAACTCTGGCTAAAATAGCCATAACGATACAAGAATCCGATACCGCACATGTCTACGTTACTATCTGATGCTTCTTTCAGATAATCACCAGCCAAGATACCCAAACCTCCAGAATAGATCTTCAATACGTGAGTCAGACCATATTCCATACAGAAATAAGCTACAGAAGGACGAGAAGAATCTGGCTTCTCGTTCATGTATGCTTCAAACTTACTATAAATATCATTAATTTTCTTCAGGACATTGCTATCTGCAGACAAAGCCTCCAATTTTTCGTAGCTTAAACGTTCCAGTAAAGCGACCGGGTTCTGTCCAACAACCTGCCATAATTCAGGATCCAGTTCTCTGAACATTTCAGTTGCCTCATCATTCCATGCCCACCAAATATTACGAGCCATTTTTCCCAGCATTTTCAATGGCTCGGGAATACGAGATTTTACATTTACTTCTCTCCACACCGGAGCGTTAGCATAATTCGTTTTGACTTTCATATTGTTTAAAATTAGTATAAGAATTCAAGTTAATTTAAAGAAAGACGCTTGGCGGCATTACGCAAAGCAATGTCGTAAGCTTCATAATAGTACTGTATAAAATGTTTCCACAGTGCCTTTTCAGCAATATTTGCCGCATTCTTCCGTATTTTATTGATTTCTGTACTTGTCAATGATGAGAATTCAGAAATTGTATCTTTTATAGTATCTGCAACTTCCGAATAATTATAATCTGTACGATGGATAACCTTTACTCCATCCTGTAAAGTGGCATTCTTACCTGTCAAAGAGTTAACCCACAATCCAAACCCAGCCAAATCTGTCGTAATCGTAGGTACTTTAAATGCAATACTCTCCAATGGAGTGTATCCCCATGGTTCGTAGTATGATGGATATACACTTAAATCAGTTCCTATCAACAAATCATAATAAAGTTCATTTAATATGCCATCTTTTCCATCCAAATAGCAAGGCACAAATACAACCTTCACCTTTGTATCAACAGAATTTGACATATTAAGATACTTCAACATATCCAGAACTTGATCATGACTCATATTATGTAACCAATGAGTAATGAAAGGACATTCTAATGGAGTATCATAATCTTACCACTATCCAAACGTTCGCGTAAATCCTCACGGACCTCACCTACCCATCCAGGGACATTGATGAAAGCCAGTACGTCTTTTTTCAGATTCTTATCACGAGTTAATCTGTTAAGAGCCTCCAGATAAACGTTTATTCCTTTATTCTTAAACTCATATCGTCCACTTGTTCCGATAATCATCGTATCATCATCAAGTTGAGTGCCCATTAATTTATTTGCCATATTCAATAATACAGCACGTGCATGTTTACGTTTCCGAGTAAATGCTGCACCTTTAGGAACAAAATCATCTTCAAAGCCATTCATCAGAACTACATCCGCAGATTTATTCAATAATTCACAACATTCATGATTCGTAATTTCACTTACTGTTGTAAAACAGTCCACATGATGTGCAGTCTGCTTTTCAATAGAATGTTTTGACTCCATATTAAGCTCCTGAGCCATCTGATCGCCATTATAAGCAAATAAATAATCGTAAAGAGGTTTATTATTTCCGGCAATCGAACGTCCGATAGAAGTTGCATGAGTAGTAAAAATTGTTGCTATTTCAGGAACGGCTTTCTGTATATACAAAGCTCCCAATCCAGTCATCCACTCATGTGCTTGATAAACGACCTTATCACTAGCAGTCAAATTATAACGATAATAGCTTTCTACAACTTTCCCTGCAGCGTAAGAAAACATGGAAGCTTCATCATAGTCTCCATAAGCGTGAAGCGAATCTACTTGAAAATCAATCCATGCCTGAGTATAAATATCATTCTTTTGAGTATAAAACGGAGTAAAATCGACTAAAATAGCAATAGGATTTCCCGGTATATTCCAACGTCCTATACGTATTTTTAAGTCATCTTTTTCTAAAGCATGCTTACGCCATGCTTGTAACATTTTTACATCTTCGGTAAACAAAGGATTCTCTTTCCCTAGCCAAACATCCGGACCAATAAAGAAAATCCGGTCGGGAAATACACCCTGAAGGGTTTTTGCCTCGTAGAAAGTACGGTATAAATACCTCCTACTTTATTGCACACCTCCCAACTCGATTCGAAAATGTAATCAGGTGTTAATAGCTGTTTCATCATCATCTTTAATATTTTCTAAATCAGGCACGAATTTACAAAAAACATTTAATTGGGCGAAGAAATAAAAGTTTTTTTATTCCTTTTTCATATCCTACAGACAAAAAAATACCTTGGTATTATTCAGTAACACCAAGGTATCTTATGAAAATATCAGGAATTTCTCTTAAAATAATCTGATATTAAGCCGTTTTCATTCGCACAATTATGCAGCAAGTGCAGATCCCATCAAGAATGTTGCAGCAAGAGCAACGATTGCATACAATTCAGGGAATACAGCTAAAATCAAAGTATTACCAAATACATTATGTCCTTGTCCGATAGCTGCAATACCGTTTGCACAAACTTGTCCCTGACGAATAGCAGAGAATAATGCAACCAGTCCCAAACCAATTCCTGAACCTAACACAGCACAAGCTTGAATTGCTGAAATTTCAGGAGTCAGTACATTAAAAATACTCTGGAACATAAAGTAACCTGCAAAACCGTACAAACCCTGAGTACCAGGAAGCGCTGTAAGAACCAAGAAGTTACCGAAAGCACCATCGTTTTTCTTCAAAGCACCAATTGATGCATTACCTGCGATTGTTACACCATAAGCACTACCAATTCCAGATAAACCAACCATAATTGCGATGCCAATGTAGGCAATCAAAAGATTCATTTCCATAATTTTATAAGATTTAATTTTTAGTTTTTACTTTAATTTTATTAGTTTTTAAAAGGTTTATATTCCTTTCCTCCACCTTCATATCCCGAATTCTTAAAGAACTCTACGAAGGTCAAACGCATAGGATGCACCATAGCTCCCAGCACGTTCATAAACATATTGATAGCATGTCCGATTACAAAAATCAAAACCATAACTATCGGACCGGCAATCACATTATCAGGACTCATACCTACAGCCAGACTATTAAACACACTAGCCAATATACCTCCTGATAATCCTAACGCAAACAAACGTACATATGAAAGGATATCTCCCAGTAATCCTGTAGCCATATTATAACTATCCCAAAGTCCTAATCCTATATTTACAAAGATATTTTTATCAGGACTATTGTATAAATAAGCCATCAACAAACCAGCTACAAGAAATACCAGATGAACGGCTCCACCCATTGGCATTACACCCGGAGCGGCGAATGCTATAGCTGAACTGACTAAAACAAGTATCCATCCGATTGTTGCTACTGCATATTTGAAGCCAAATTGAATGGTCTGGTTTACAGCTTTGAGAATCATACCAAAGATAATCTGTACTCCACCTAAAATCAGAGACAGGTTGAACATCTGCTGATTATCTAAAGATATAGCCTCTTTCAAGCTTTGGAAGAAAGGAACTTGAATGTCATACAAATTAAAGCCAAAACAAGTACCAGTCAACAAACCACACACCATCGTAGAAGCTCCCAACAACTGTACCAACGTAAGAATAGACTTCATCGATGCAGCTATGTTTTTCGCTACCAGACGATATACCGTAACAGCAAGAAGCATAAACAATCCATATCCGGAGTCACCCAAACATAGTCCGAAAAATAACATAAAGAAATGGAGCAAAGAACGGAGTCAAGTCCAATTCATTATATTTCGGCAACATATACAGGCGCATAATCGGCTCAAACAATCGGAAGAAACCTTTATTATTCAACAATATAGGTACATCGTCTTCCGGAGACGGATCGGATATTTCATAATAGACCTCCTCTGTTTCCAGAAAATGTTTAATCTCATCTATACGCTCTACCGGTGTCCAGCCTTGCAGCAACATCAATTTATTATCTGCCAGCGAATTTGTATTCAGCACTACCTTAGAAAATTCTATTTGAGAATGAACTTTTGCTTGAGCAGCCTGTAAATCAGGGATTGCTGAAGCAGCCAGATCCTCCATCTGTTTCTGCAATGTTTCATTCTGCTTTATCAAACCTTCTCTCTTAACCTGAAGATCTGATAAAGAAATTTCAGGTAATTTTGCAGATTCCACTTCCAAATCAGCACAAACATGATTTGGAATAACTGTTACAAAATACAACTTCGATCCAACGCGATTTATGACTGTTGCATTATACAAGTCTACCCATTCATCCTTAAACTGTTTATCAGAACAAATATAAAAATCAATCTGATATCCTGCATCATGCAGACGCTCCAAGCTATGAGGATCAAAATCTCCCATGGTTCCAATTGAGCAACTTCCTTCTCAACAGATTGGAGTTTATGAGCAACTTGTTGTATTTGCTGCTGTAAATTTTCCATTTCTGTCAGAACATCCATTCCTCTATCAGCACTTCCCGCATGATTGTCTACAGGCTGAACATTCATACCTTGCAGCAATTTGATAGCTGCTGCATAGCGTGTAGATAAGCGAATACTTTCTTGTAAGCCTGCATCCTCAGCACTTCCCTGTGCCTTGGTGGCCACATGAACTACTCCTAAATCACGTATACTCTTTAAAAAGGCATCATACTCTTTATGATAAACTAGAAACGTAAGTTTCTTCATCTTAGCAATCATACTTCAGCCTCCTTTCTTTTTTCTTGAATCGATTTCAGGATTTTCTGCGAAGATTTAGACAAGTTTTCTTCATCTTCCATAAAGCGCTTAATCTTTCTCAAAGCATCCTGATAACCGGGTATCTGCACCTTCTCAAAAAGATTAACCTTTTGAGTGGTCTTTTTACGCGCATGTTCCAACAAACTCAATTTAGCGAGCGTAAATTCTCTTTCAATAGCGGTACGAGCTAAATTCTTTAATAGATGTATTCCATCTGCATACCATTTAGGACTACAAAACAAGCTAAACGGACGAACATCGAAATCAACATCTTCTAAGAGTGGTACACGTACACCAGCTATTTTACGTACGCCCAAATGAACATCCTTCACTTTAATCAATGAAGCATCAAATTCATTCCAGAGTGCGAACATGGCTTCATAAGCCTGAATTTGTTTTTCCAGACTTCCTTCCAGTTCCACAGCTTCAGTTTTACAGCGCTTCACTTCCAGTCGCAACGCACTCTCCTTATTTTTTATAATAGGCAAGGTGCGCACACGAATCTTGAGCTGTTTCTCAAGCTGTTGCAACGAAGTTTTATTATATTGAAACTTTATAGCCATTTCTCTGTGAATTAATAAATTACTTTCTCCAGTACTGGTCTACAAACTCTTTCTTGATGTTTACTTCTTCAGGTTTAAAGTATTTACTGAATAATCCCCATGTTACATCAAGCATTTCTGTGGTATTCAAGTTTACATCAATAGCCAATAACTGATTTGCGTAATCTTTTGCAAAAGCTAATGCACGTTCATCGTAATTAGTCAGATCGAAACCATTTTCCATCTTCGTTTTGGCATTAGCAGCATCAGCATACAAACGGACAGCTGCATTCATCACCTGAGGATGGTCTTTACGAGTCTTCTTACCACTAACAAGCTGTTTCAAACGTGACAAAGAACGGAACGGGTCTACAATAACTTTACCAATATCGCTATCACGACGTAAGAACAACTGTCCCTCAGTAATATAACCCGTATTATCGGGCACTGCATGAGTAATATCACCACCCGACAAAGTAGTTACGGCAATAATCGTAATAGAACCACCACTTGGGAACTGTACCGCTTTTTCATAAATCTTAGCCAAATCTGAATACAGAGATCCAGGCATAGAATCTTTAGACGGAATCTGGTCCATACGGTTAGATACGATGGCAAGAGCATCTGCGTAAGAAGTCATATCAGTCAACAGAACCAAAACCTTCTGATTATGTTCCACTGCAAAATATTCAGCAGCAGTCAGTGCCATATCAGGAATAAGCAAACGTTCTACCGGAGGATTTTCTGTAGTATTTACAAAACTGATGATACGATCCAACGCACCTGCATTCGAGAACACATTCTTAAAATACAAGTAGTCATCATTTGTCATACCCATACCACCCAAGATAATCTTGTCTGTTTCCGCACGTAACGCAACATTCGCCATTACCTGGTTGAAAGGCTGGTCAGGATCAGCAAAAAACGGGATTTTCTGTCCAGAAACCAATGTATTATTCAAGTCAATACCTGCAATACCTGTAGCAATAAGTTCAGACGGCTGTTTACGACGAACAGGGTTTACAGACGGACCACCAATTTCCACTTCTACCCCTTCTATTTCAGGTCCTCCGTCAATAGGATCACCAAAGGCATTAAAGAAGCGACCAGCAAGTTGTTCGCTAACCTTCAGTGTAGGAGATTTTCCCAAGAATACAACTTCAGCATTAGTAGGAATACCTTCCGTACCTTCAAATACCTGAAGTGTCACTTCATCTCCGGCAATCTTCACGACCTGTGCAAGTTTGCCGTTTACCATAGCCAACTCATCGTAACCTACTTCTGTTGCTTTCAACGAGCAAGTAGCTTTAGTTATCTGGCTAATCTTAGTATATATTTTTTTGAAAAGCTTTTGTTGCCATTTTCTTCCAATTACTTTATAAGTATTTTATTACTTCACGCTTCTTTCGGCAACCAGTGTAGCAAGCTGCTTACGGAAATCTTCATACTGTTCAGATTTATACTTAGAGTAGTTCATCTGCTTACAAATATTAATCATTTTCTTGAAGTAATCCATAACTTCCACAAAGGTTTCAAACTTGAAGTTTGTATGACAAATATCAATAACCATATTTACGATATCTTCCTGACGCTCCATCGGAGTTACTGAATCAACTTCATCAAAAGCATCTTGCTGCAAAATCACAAAGTCTATCAATTCCGATTTCCAGAATATCACATGATATTCAACTGGTACACCGTCATCACCCAAGATATTGATCTGTTCTGCAATTTCCTTACCACGTAACAATCTTGTCTTCAATTCATTGACTTTTCCTGTCCACTGGTTATTGATACGTTCTGTTATGTAGTCTTCAAATTCCGGATATTCCAGATATTTAGAATAAGAATCAATCGGGTTCACAGCCGGATAACGTTTACGGTCTGCACGCTCTTGTTCTAGAGCATAAAAGCATCGAGCTACTTTCTTTGTATTTTCTGTAACCGGTTCTTTTAAGTTACCTCCAGCCGGAGATACTGTTCCGATAAAGGTAATAGAACCTGTTGCTCCATTATACAAATGTACGAAACCAGCACGTCCATAGAAGTTAGAAATAATAGCTGAAATATCCATCGGGAATGCATCAGGACCAGGAAGTTCCTCCATACGGTTAGACATTTCACGCAAAGCTTGTGCCCAACGAGAAGTAGAGTCTGCCATCAGCAATACCTTCAGTCCCATAGCACGATAAAATTCAGCCATTGTCATTGCTGTATATACAGATGCTTCACGTGCTGCAACCGGCATGTTTGAAGTATTGGCTACAATAATGGTACGCTCCATCAATTTACGTCCTGTATGAGGGTCCACCAGTTCCGGGAACTCTGTAAAGATTTCAACGACCTCATTTGCACGCTCACCACAGGCTGCAATAATAACGATATCGGCTTCTGCTGTTTAGAAATAGCGTGCTGAAGTACGGTCTTACCCGTTCCGAACGGACCAGGAATAAATCCTGTACCACCTTCTACAATCGGATTCATTGTATCAATAACTCGTACTCCTGTTTCCAATAATTTATAAGGACGAGGTTTCTCTACATAATTCGTCATAGCCTTTTTCACCGGCCACTTCTGAATCATATTAACTTTAATATCCTCTCCTCCTTTATCTGACAAAACAACTACAGTATCCTCTATAGTATAATCTCCTTCAGGTACAACTGATTTAACTTTATATGTACCTGTCAGCTGGAAAGGTACCATAATCTTCAGCGGCTGATGATTTTCTTCAACCTCTCCCAACCATGCAGAAGGACCAACTTCATCTCCAACCTTTACAATTGGTTTAAAGTGCCATTTTCTTTCCTTGTCAAGCGGGTAAGTATACTGACCACGCTTCAAGAACACCCCTTCCATCTTGTCCAGGTCATTCTGCAAACCATCATAGTTTTTCGACAGCATACCTGGGCCTAAGGTTACTTCCAACATATGACCTGTAAATTCTGCTTCAGCACCAACTTTCAGTCCACGTGTACTTTCAAACACCTGCACATATACATTCTTGCCTACTACTTTGATAACTTCGGCCATCAAACGATCCCCTCCCGTAGTGATGTAGCAGATTTCATTTTGTGCTACAGGACCGTCAACAGTCAGCGTAACCATATTGCGATAACGCCCAAAACAGTTCCTTTTGTTGCCATTCTTATCTTTTTTTATTATTTTCTAAATTTCTTCTGGTATTTGAACTTCATTTTTCAGTCTTGAATCATCTTCGGAAAAGTTCATTACCTTTTC
>ENA-OQJS01000099-OQJS01000099.1-human-gut-metagenome-genome-assembly--contig:-NODE-99-length-16567-cov-1.422141_pt1 | contig 16567 bp, 17 predicted proteins | sample MGYA00242598_ERZ504764 | MGnify/ENA primary metagenome ERZ504764 (study PRJEB26092, sample SAMD00036368) | human gut metagenome | host: Homo sapiens | study: EMG produced TPA metagenomics assembly of...
CTGTTATTTGTTGGATGTATTTTTAATTTTTCAAAGGTTGGAATTTTTATATTCATTTTTGTAACTGTTGCAAATTGATAATATCACTAATTTTAGGTATTGTATAATTAGGCTTTATTGACTATCTTTGCATTCGGTTTTCAAATAGAGTAAAAACTAGATTAAATTATCAATTATGGCAATGAATTTTAAAGAAGGTCGTTGGAACCATGAAATCAACGTTACCGATTTCGTAAAGACTAACATTACCCCTTACGAAGCGACGCCTCATTTTTGGCTGGTCCTACCGAACGTACAAAGGCTGTATGGAACAAGTGTCTGGAAGCTTTGGCTGAAGAACGTGCAAACAACGGAGTACGCTCGCTCGATCCTTCTACAGTTTCTACTATCACATCTTTTGCAGCTGGATATATTGACAAGGATAACGAAGTGATTGTAGGATTGCAAACTGATGAAGTGTTACGCCGTGCCATCAAACCTTTTGGAGGTATTAAGGTGGTAGAAAAAGCGTGCCGCGAAAACGGAGTAGAGGTTGACCCTAAGGTAAAAGATATTTTTACCCATTATCGCAAAACGCAATAACGATGGTGTATTTGATGCATATACTGAAGAGATTCGTTCGTTCCGCTCTTTGGGATTTTTGACTGGATTACCTGATAATTATGCGCGTGGACGTATAATCGGTGATTACCGTCGTTTGGCATTGTATGGTATTGATCGTCTGATTGAGGCAAAACAGGACGATTTACGTCATCTTACAGGCCCTATGACTGATGAGCGAATCAGATTGCGTGAAGAAGTAGCAGAGCAAATTAAGGCTTTGAAGGAAATAAAAGTGATGGGACAGCAGTACGGACTCGATTTGAGTCGTCCGGCTACTACTGCACAGGAAGCTGTTCAGTGGGTATATATGGCTTATCTGGCTGCTGTGAAAGAACAGGATGGTGCTGCAATGTCACTTGGTAATGTTTCGTCATTCCTTGATATTTATATTGAGTATGATATGGCTCACGGAAATCTTGATGAGTTGCATGCTCAGGAGTTGATTGACCAGTTTGTCATTAAGTTGCGTATGGTGCGTCATCTTCGTATGCAGGCTTATACGGATATCTTTGCCGGTGACCCGACTTGGGTAACGGAATCTATTGGTGGACGTTTTAATGATGGCCGTACGAAAGTCACAAAGACTTCATTCCGTTTCCTTCAGACTCTTTATAACCTGGGTCCTTCTCCAGAACCTAACTTGACTGTTCTGTGGAGTCCGCAGTTGCCGGAAGGATTCAAGGATTTCTGTGCTCGTGTGTCGATTGATACATCATCTATCCAGTATGAAAATGATGATTTGATGCGTGAGGTACGTAATTCGGATGACTATGGTATCGCATGCTGTGTGTCTTATCAGGATATAGGTCGTCATATTCAGTTCTTCGGTGCACGTTGTAATCTGGCTAAAGCTTTGTTGCTGGCTATTAATGGTGGGCGCTGTGAAAATACAGGAACACTGATGGTGAAAGATATTCCTGTGCTGACGGGAGATGTACTGAACTTCGAAGAGGTGCTGGCTAACTATAAGAAGGTCTTGAAAGAAATGGCTCGTGTGTATAACGAAGCGATGAACATCATTCACTACATGCATGATAAATATTATTATGAAAAAGCTCAGATGGCATTTGTTGATACAAATCCGGTTATCAATCTGGCGTATGGTGTAGCGGGTATGTCTATTGCTGTCGATTCACTTTCGGCTATCAAATATGCTAAAGTTACCGCTAAACGTAATGAAATCGGCTTGACTGAAAGCTTTGATATCGATGGTGAATTCCCATGCTTCGGTAATGATGATGATCGTGTAGACCATTTGGCTGTCGACTTGATTTATTATTTTGATGAGGAATTGAAGAAGCTTCCGGTATACAAGAATGCAAAACCAACATTGTCTATTCTTACTATTACTTCGAATGTGATGTATGGTAAGAAGACTGGTGCAACTCCTGATGGACGTGCAAAAGGTGTTGCTTTTGCTCCAGGTGCTAACCCGATGCACGGACGCGATAAGAATGGTGCTGTCGCTTCTTTGAGCTCGGTTGCTAAATTGCGTTATCGTGACTCACAGGACGGTATCAGTAATACGTTCTCTATTGTTCCAAAATCGCTTGGTGTAGATATGGAGAATCGTGTAGAGAATCTTGTTACAATGATGGATGGCTATTTTATCAAGGGTGCTCATCACCTGAACGTAAATGTGCTGAACCGTGAGATGCTGGAAGATGCTATGGAGCATCCGGAAAAATATCCGCAACTTACGATTCGTGTTTCCGGATATGCTGTCAACTTCATTAAATTGAGCCGCGAGCATCAGTTGGAGGTTATTTCTCGTAGCTTCCACGAACGTATGTGATTCTTGTAATCATTACTTGATATGTAAAACATTTGTCGTTCTCCTCGCTGAGCTGGGCGGCAAATGTTTTTTCTTTAATTAATATTGAACAGATGATTAGAGTACATTCATATGAATCGCTTGGTACGTACGATGGTCCGGGGATTCGCCTTGTTGTCTTTTTGCAGGGCTGTAATTTCCGTTGTTTGTATTGTGCCAACCCTGATACCATTGATGCAAAGGGAGAGAGTAAGGAAACTGCTCCTGAAGATATTTTGAAGATGGCTGTCAGTCAGAAACCTTTTTTCGGAAAGAAAGGGGGAATTACATTTAGTGGAGGTGAACCGACTTTTCAGGCTAAAGCGCTGATTCCATTGTTTCGGATGTTAAAGGAGGAAGGTATTCATATCTGCGTTGATACTAACGGGGGTATCTGGAATGAAGATGTAAAAGAACTCTTTTCACTGGCAGACTTAGTTTTGCTTGATGTGAAAGAATTCAATAATGAACGTCATAAGACTCTTACCTCACGTAGCAATGAGCAAACACTGCGTACGGCGGCATGGCTGGAAGAAAATGGAAAACCATTTTGGTTGCGTTATGTGCTGGTGCAGGGCTATAGCTTCTTTCAGGAAGATATTGAGGCGTTAGGAGAGCATTTTAAAGATTATCGCATGATACAACGGGTGGAAATTCTTCCGTATCATACCTTAGGAGTACATAAATATGAAGCAATGAAGCTGGAGTATAAACTGAAAGGTGTGAAACAAAATACGCCCGAGCAACTGGAAGAAGCCCGGACGTTATTTGAAAAGTATTTTGATACAGTTTATGTAAATTGATTTATACGCTCTGAATATAACCTTTCGAGTTATTTGTCAGCCTGATGCATGGTGTTTAACTTTGCATCAGGCTTTTTTATTTAGCGGTTATTCTTTTGCAAATGGATTGCATAGGCCAAGATGACAATAAAACAAAGCAACGGAACGATAAAGCCTGTAGCTGTGCTTATTGTATCTGCGATGTATCCCATAATTATGGGAGCTATGGCTCCTCCTACAATACTCATAATAAGATAGGAAGATGCGCGTTTAGTATGTTCACCTACACCTCGTATGGCAAGTGCGAAAATGGTGGGAAACATAATAGATTCGCATAGGAAGCAAAGAAAAAATGCTCCTACCGATATGACTCCCATACCTAACATCACTAAGATCATGGCTAGAATAGCTCCTGCCGCCATATACGTCAATAAACGTTCGGCACGGATCGAATCCCATCAGCCAGCTTCCTCCCACTTCTGCCGGCCATAAAAAGTCCCATGCCGACAAATGACAACCAGAGGGCTGCCTCACGTGCGGATATACTGATGTGCTCTGTCACATAATTGATGAAGAAACTGTTAATACCTGTTTGAGCTGCAACATAAAAAAACAGAGCTATCAGTCCGAAGGTAAAATTGCGATGCTGCCATAAAGAACTTTGCTTATTGTTTGCAGTTTCGACTGGCTCTTCGGCAAGTGTAATTTCAGGCAGATGAATGCGTGAGAAAACAATTGCTACGAGCAGAACTAATATGCCGATGATGGCATAGGGGATAGCAACACTTCCGCTTCCTCCATCTGCGGCAAAGAGGAACAAGCCTCCTACCAGTGGGCCGCAGATCCAGCCCAGTCCATTGAATGATTGTGCCAGATTTATTCGTCTTTCGGCGGAGTCTTTATCGCCTAGTACCGTTACATATGGATTGGCTGCTGTTTCTAGGCAGGTTAATCCACATCCGATAATAAACAGTGAGAGTAAGAAAAATTCGAAAGACATGATCTGTTCTCCAGGGATAAACATGAGTGCACCGATGCCATAAAGCAATAACCCAGTGACAACTCCTGCCCGATAGCCATGGCGACGGATTATTTCTCCTGCTGGCATGGCCATCAGAAAGTAACCCCCATAAACTACCGCTTGTATAAGTGCTGAATGGGTTTTTGAAATACTTAATGCATCTTGAAAATGTTTGTTCAGCACATCCAGAATGCTATGTGCAAATCCCCATAAGAAGAATAGTGTAGTGATAAGTACAAACGGGACGAGGTAATTTACCCCGTCGGCCGTTTGCACCAGTCTTATTTTTGGTTTCATATGTTTTTGTTTGATAGTTATTAACTACGGCTTACCTCCAGACCTTTATTGGAAAGGCTCATTTCTACAAAACGGGCACGGTCGTTTGGCGGGTTCTGGGTAAGTATTTTACGAATACGCAAGGCGGCTTCAGGGTCTTTGGCAACCATGTATAAATAGCCACCTCCTCCGGCTCCTGGAAGTTTATAACCCAAACAAAGATCATCTATCTGTTGGGTAATGGCCGCTACACTGTTAGGATTGGTTCCTGAATCGAGTGCCTGATTCTGTTGCCATGTTTTGCGTATCAATCTTCCCATTTCCTCGAAACTGTTTCGCTGGATTGCATCGTATAGATCGATGGCATGTTGTTTCATTTGTCCCAGTAAGTTCAAGTGCTCTGTAGAATTGAGGAACATGCCACGTACGATTTCTGCCAAAATACCTTTTGCGGTACGTGTGATACCTGTATAGTATAATAGATGACATTTTTGATATTCATCGTGTGTAAACAAGTGTTCTGGCAACCAGCGTACCATTGGCTCCTGGTTCCATCCGGGTTGTGTCTGCAAGAGTTTCACACCTTGAAGCACGCCTCCGTATTGATCTTGCCATCCGCCTCCGGTTGTAAGCAACTGTTCTAATATCAGTGTACGGCTTCCGATTTCGTGTTTGTCCCAGTTTAAGCCACAAAAATCGTTTATTGCTCCTAATACAGTAGAGGCTAGGATAGAGCTTGTTCCTAATCCTGAGCCGGCTGGAATAGCAGGACAATAGTGTTACTTCTATACCAGCTCCGAATGAACGTAATTTTTCTTCCAGTGAAGTACATCTTTCTGCCGAGAAATCAGGGTGAAAACCTGCCAGTACTAACGCTGCCTTAGGAATAGAGAAGGGAGAACCTACTTTATTGAATGTATGTAGTTCATCGAAAGTATTGATAACTTCCATTGCACCCAAGTCGATGGAACGAAGGATGATTTTATACTCATTACAGGGTTTGACATAGACTTGTAACGGGGGTTGACCGTTTAGCTCTATTGCAATGTTTACCACGTTTCCTCCTTCCATCAAACTGTATGGAGGGGTATCTGTCCAACCTCCAGCTAAGTCTATACGTACCGGACTGCGTCCCCATACAATCTGGTCCGGATACACCGAAAGACGAGGGTGCTGTTTATGGTCGACTGTTGAAGTAAGTCCTTCACGCATCAGGCTGAAAGCTTTTTCTTCTTCCCGTGCTATTTCTTCTGCCAAATGACCATCTGAATCACGCAGTTGTAATGTTCGTGCACGGAACATTGCATCGCTGATACGGGTCATTAACGGTGCAGAGGAGGGAAGGGGAGCGGGTAATTCTAATTGATGATGTGCATATTCTTCGGCTGCTTCTTGCAAATTGAGCTGATAGAATACACTGCGTTCATAATTTTTAGCCAGGGCAGTCCAGCTGTTTTTACGGAAAGCTTCACGCTGCTCTGTCAGACGGCGCAGATTGGCATAAGCTGAAATCTCATCGGCTGAAACTTTTTGTGCGTGTATCCAGATATCTTTTCCCTCGTTCAACTTCGGCTCGTCTGTCATCCAACGCATGACGATTCCAAGTTCGTCGACAGATGTACATATCGGGAATATGCGTGCAGCCTGAAGATCATGGTTACATGCTATTTCATCAGCTGTCAGGCCACGGTCTGATAACCATTTCTGAACCGGTATTCCTTGATATAAGGTTGAATCATCTTTCAGACTGCCTTTAAAAGCGTCATTAAATCCATAGGGACGGGCCACATAATTACTTTCTCCCATCGGTATGACGTCAATACAGATTCCCTCAGGAATATTGATGTGCCATTGATTGACAGGTACTCCTGTTATGATATTGCGCTTATGGAGTGTCCAGTTTTTGCTTATGCAACTGTTTTCTATCCATACCTCTGAGTTTTCGGATGTCAGTGTATAGTCGGTCAGTGCATTTTGCACGAAGATAGCCGGATGAGGCTTTACTTTCTTGTGCATAATTGCTCTCTGGTCGATTACGCAATTTTGTATTGCCAGTGTAGACGAAATCATCTCCCGGCTTGTTCCATAGTGATGAAATTCACCACCCGGCAATGGCAGGATTGCTACTGTAAGTTTGTTTATTTCGGGATCGTTGATACGAGGATGGCTACCTAGAGCTGGTCCGAAGTCAGAATACATATCGTAGAAGCCGATTGATCCATCCTCTTTGAGTGAACGTTTTACCATTAACTCTACAGCCCGGTCACTCAGCAGCCAAATGCCAATATCCATCAGAAACAGATAGTTTTGCATCAATGCTCCTAATTCATCTACACTCGGCTTTTGAAGCATAAAGTCCAGCTTTTCGGGAGTATTGCGTGATGAAACAAAAACACCGTGATTCTTTGCCAGTTCAGGATCTACCCACAGTCCGTAACATACAACGTCTGCATCGGGGATTTCTTGTAAGGCTTGTTCTGCACGGATATATACATCTCCGCTGGCAATAAGTGTATGCAATTTCTCCGGGGCTTTCTGCATGATTTGCTCATACAGGGGAAGCTGAAGTGACAATAAGTTTTGTGTAAGCTTTTGACACGTCCCCAGCGGAAAACTGGGATTGGGGTAAGTATTTTACCGGAAGGAGCATATGAGGGTAATCTCCGACTTTGGCCGCCGGCGTGTAGCAGGATACGTTTTTCGTGAGCAAGCCATTCTGTGAGTGGAGTAGTGTCACTTTCGCTGTTTTTGCATGCTTGTAATAACCATGCAGTTCCACCACCTGAACCTAACTTTGAACCTACCGGATCGGATGTACAGAACCATTCTTGATGGTTGGCATGCTCTATATCGTGAAAACATTCCACCAGATTAGGTGGAAGCGATAAAAGTTTCTTCATATTGGATTATGTCGTTTGATGATTGATGCAAATACCTTTCAGATACCATTCGTAAAGGCGATGTATTCCTTCGTCGATTTCTACTTTGTGATGCCAGCCTAAGGCATGAAGTTTAGAAACGTCGGTAAGCTTACGCATTGTGCCATCAGGTTTTGATGAATCCCATTGCAGCTTGCCCTTAAAGTCTATTTCTTTCATGATTTTTTCTGCAACTTCACGGATTGACAGCTCTTTTCCTGTACCTACGTTGATGTGGCAGTTGCGTACTTCTTTTGCCCCTTCTGCATAGGTATCTTTGAAATCGACATTTAATAATACATGTACGCTGGCGTCTGCCATTTCCTCACTCCATAAAAATTCGCGTAATGGCTTGCCTGTTCCCCATAAAGTAACGGCTTGAGGGGTAATGCCGAATTTAGCCAGTTTATCAAGAATTTCCTGGTCTGTGCAGTTGCCGTCTACACCTTCTACCGGACGTAGGTTGATATCTTTTCGTACAGCTTCCCAGTTATTCGTATTCAAGCATTTAGCAAGATGGATTTTACGGATCATTGCTGGCAATACATGACTGTTTTCCAGGTGAAAATTATCATTAGGACCATACAGGTTGGTTGGCATAACAGCAATGTAGTTCGTGCCATACTGCAAATTGAAACTTTCACACATTTTCAGTCCTGCTATTTTGGCGATAGCGTATGGCTCATTAGTATATTCTAACGGAGAAGTAAGAAGAGCTTCTTCTTTCATTGGCTGCATTGCTTCACGAGGGTAGATGCATGTACTGCCTAAAAACAATAGTTTCTTTACCCCGTGACGGAAACTTTCACCTATTACATTCTGCTGAATCTGTAAATTGCGGTAAATGAAATCAGCGCGGTATTGCAGGTTGGCCATAATTCCTCCTACATGTGCAGCAGCTAATACTACGGCATCAGGCTGTTCTTTGTCAAAGAACTCTCGTACTGCTATCGGATCCAACAAATCAAGCTCTTTATGGGTACGTCCTACCAGATTGGTAAAACCGCGTTGCATCAAATTATTCCAGATGGCAGATCCAACCAGACCTCGGTGTCCTGCCACGTATATTTTTGAAGATTTGTCTAGCATTGTGATTCTCTTTTTTAAAGTAGGAACGCGAACTTAATCACTAAGTCCGCGCCCCAAATTCATTTTTAATGAATTTATCGGTAAAATTAAAGTAGTGTCTTTTGCAGGAAATGACACTGCTATATTGATTTATAATGCAATTTTTTTACGAATTTCATATCATGCTCTACCATGATACGGACTAATTCTGCAAAAGGCGTTTTGGTAGGATTCCATCCCAAAAGAGTCTTGGCTTTCGTTGGGTCTCCTAAAAGTTGTTCTACTTCACATGGGCGGAAGTATTTGGGATCTACTTCAACTAATACTCGTCCGGTTTCACGGTCAATACCTTTTTCGTCTACTCCACTACCTTGCCATTCAAGTTCAATACCTAAATAGTGGAAAGCTAGTGTACAGAATTCACGTACGGTATGCATTTCTCCTGTAGCAATGACAAAATCTTCAGGGGTATTGTGTTGTAAAATAAGCCACATGCATTCTACATAATCCTTAGCATAACCCCAGTCGCGTTGTGCATCTAGATTACCTAGATATAACTTATCCTGAAATCCTTGTTTAATGCGTGCTGCAGCCAATGTGATCTTTCGTGTAACAAAAGTTTCTCCACGTCGTTCTGATTCATGATTAAACAAGATACCGTTTACAGCAAACATATTATAACTTTCACGATAGTTCTTTGTTATCCAGAAACCATATTGCTTTGCTACACCATAAGGCGAACGGGGATAGAACGGTGTGGTTTCCTTTTGTGGAACTTCCTGCACTTTGCCAAAGAGTTCTGAGGTAGAAGCCTGATAGATGCGACAGGTTTTTTCCAAACCGCAAATACGTACAGCTTCCAATAAACGCAATGTGCCTATGGCATCGGCTTCGGCTGTGTACTCTGGCACGTCGAATGATACTTTTACATGGCTCTGTGCTGCTAGATTGTAGATTTCTGTAGGATGAATATCACCAATAATTCGGATAAGCGAACTGGAGTCTGTCATATCTCCCCAATGTAGGTTCACCAAACGTGACTGTTTCATGTCGCGCACCCATTCATCTAAATAAAGGTGTTCGATACGTCCCGTATTGAACGATGAAGAACGGCGTAAAATACCGTGCACTTCATATCCTTTTTCTATAAGGAATTCGGCAAGGTATGAACCGTCTTGTCCGGTAATACCGGTTATTAAAGCAACTTTTCTCATAAATAAAACTTTACTGAATAGGTTGGTTTTTTTTATTTCTCAACACAAAGATATGTCAAAAAAGCTGTATTGCCAAGTGCGGTTTATATTATTTCCATATTATTCACGTCTTCTTGAAATTGGATTTTTCGGCAAATGGCTCTACGATTTATTTGTTTGCGTACCCAGTGTATTCCCTTTATTTTTATTAAGTTATAAAGTACGATAGGTAAAATCTGTTACATGCACTTCACCTTCACCTCCTGCATATATGCCAGGACGGAGAGAGAGGAATTCTCCCAATGTATTGTGATGGTAGCCTTGCATGTCAAATCCCCATGGATATTTGTGCCATGTCTTACCGTCGGTGCTGTACCATCCGGAAATAATGTTGTCATAATTGCGTAAGCGTACCCATAAGCGGCATTTTCCATCATTTACGGTTATTTCCGTTTTGGGCTGGCTGGTATGTATGGCTCCACGGCGATAACGAAGAAGTTCACCGGGACGGAATCCTAACCCAAAATGCATGTCTTTATTGTAGTAGATGACTAATCCGGCTGAAGCTTCTGCATTATTTAGTTCAAGGCATGCTTCGATTTCATACCGGTGATCACCTGCACGTGCAAGAAGGGGAGAGGCATCTTTGGGACTTTTACCTTTTGCTTTCAGTGTGATGAGTTCTGGAGTGACATGGAAGCGTGCGGAGAAGTTTTCTCCGGCTGCTTGCCAGATAAAATCTTTCGCTGTACGCAATGACGGACGTTGAGGCTCCGGCAATGGAGCGGGTTTGTCTGTGAGATGTAGCCATCCGTCATCACCTATAACAACTTCACGTGTTAAAGTTTGTCTTCCTAACGTAAGATATCCTTTCTCATATCCATGAAAAAAAAGCATCAATTTACCTTCTGGAGTATCAACTACTGATCCGTGTCCTTGACTCCACCAGGTTTCTTGTGGTGACTGAGTTCGTAATAATGGATTCTCTGGTGCATTTTCCCAAGGACCGTGTACGCTTTTTGAACGTGCCTGTACTACCATGTGTCCTGTAGGAGGTCCGGCAGTTCCACCTTCAGCCGCTAGTAGATAATACCAATCATTGATTTTTTTCACATTCAGGCCTTCTAATGAGAAGCTTTCTATATCCCATTCTTCAGGTATCTCCCAACCTTTATAGATGATTTCAGGCTTACCTGTAATGGATAGTCCGTCGGCGCTTAATGGGTGTAAATCGCCTGCGCTGAGTAATAGATATCGGTTACCTTTTTCATCCACTACATGCTCAGGATCTATTCCTCCTACTTTCAGATCTACAGGTTTACTCCATGGACCTTCAGGCTGTCTGCCCATGTAACCATATTCGTTTTTTCTCCTTTTTCATTGCGGGTCGGGAAATAGATATAAAAAACGGTTGTCGTACACACAAATATCAGGAGCCCAAATGTCACCTGTATATTCGGGTAATGCTGCCGAGCAGGGAGTCCAGTCTGCAAGATTTTTTGAACTGTATACCACTAGTCCCGGAGTGTAGATGAATGACGAATGTACCATGTAATAAGTGTTACCTACGCGTACTACTGATGGATCTGGCATATCGCCTTCCAACAGGCGAACTGTTGTTGAAACAGGTTCGGTTTTGTCTTGTTTTTTCTGATTCTCCGTAGCTGTACAACTTGTAAATAAGGCTGCAAGCAGAAGAGCATAAATGTTGGTTCTCATAGTTAATAAAATTTGTGTTAAGTGTTATGTTTCGCAAGTTCGTCAAAATAAGTGAAATATCCAAATGTTTAGATATCTCAGGTAAATGTGTATCGATAAAATCAGGCGTTGAAGAAAAAATAACAGTAAATTTTGGAAATTCCCAATTCTTTTCAGAATCGGTAGGTAGTTTTGCAATAGAAAATTAAACGAAAACAAATAATAACTCTTTAAAAACTTATGATTATGAAAAAGTTAGTATTTTTCTTGGTGTGTTTGTTTACAATGCAGGTTGTAGTGGCTGACAATGATAAGCCTGTCACTTTTGAACAACTTCCTCAAGCGGCTCAGAGTTTTGTAAAAAAACATTTTGCAGACCGTAATGTGGCTTTCTCAAAAATGGATAAAGATATATTTGATGTTACTTATGATGTCATGTTTGTTAACGGTGATAAATTGGAATTTGACAAGCAGGGTAACTGGAAAGAGATGAAGTGTAAACATGGTTTGGTGCCTGAAACTGCAGTTCCGGCACAGATTGTAAAATATGTAAAAACAAATTACCCGGAAGCAAAAATCTTGCAAATAGAAAAAGACCGCTATGAATATGAAGTAAGATTATCGAATTTTTGGGATTTGAAGTTTGACTTGAAATTTAATCTGATTGATATGGATCGTGATGACGATTAAAAAAGGAAGATAATTTTAAAAGTGGCATGCCTCTATAGTATTAGAAGACATGCCACTTTTTTTTAAGGTTGTTTTTAGTATAGTTCTTCGCCGTAAGAGAACAGCCAATCTGCATCTTTTAATAGCGGATGGTGTTTGTCTTTTTCTGAAAGAATTACTTTCTCAGCAGGAATTTTCCAGTCTATGCCAAGAGCAGGATCATCCCAGGCAATAGCTCCTTCACTTTGAGGTGCATAGAAATTATCGCATTTATACTGGAAAATAACTTCATCAGTCAGCACGCTGAATCCATGTGCAAAACCACGTGGTATAAAAAATTGACGGTGGTTTTCTTCTGTCAGTTCTACTGCTACATGCTGTCCGAATGTTGGAGAACCTTTTCGGATGTCAACTGCAACATCAAGTACAGCTCCTTTTACAACGCGGACTAGTTTGCTTTGTGCAAAAGGTGGTTTTTGGAAGTGTAATCCGCGTAAAACACCATAACTCGATTTACTCTCATTGTCTTGTACAAAGCGTACGGTACGTACCTGCGCAATTGAAATCTCTTTCGGAAAAAGATTCAAAAAAATATCCTCTGTCGTCCTTAAACAGACGAGGCTCAATGATGACTACCCCGTCGATTGCTGTTTTGATAACGTTCATTTTTCGTATAATCGTTTTTTAATCGTTTAGTCCCAATTCGTCTATTACTTTCAGCAAATACTGACCATATTGGTTCTTTAGCATTGGTTGTGCCAGCTGACGCATCTTCTCAGCGGTGATCCAGCCATGACGCAAAGCTATGCCTTCCAGACATGCTACTTTTAGTCCTTGACGTTTCTCTATTACTTCAATGTAGGTGGATGCTTCGGCTAGTGAATCGTGAGTACCTGTGTCAAGCCATGCAAACCCGCGGCCTAACGTCTGTACTTTCAGTTCTCCGTCGGCAAGGAAGCGTTGGTTTACTGTTGTAATTTCCAGCTCACCACGTGCTGATGGTTTTATATTTTTTGCCACATTTACTACTTTGTTCGGATAGAAATAAAGTCCTGTTACGGCATAATTAGATTTCGGATGTTCTGGCTTTTCTTCAATGGAAAGGCAATTTCCAGCCTCATCAAATTCAGCAACACCGTAACGTTCTGGATCACTTACCCAATAACCAAATACTGTTGCTTTAGCTTCTTCTTCAGCTGTTCGTACAGCTTCTTTCAGCATTGCGGTGAATCCATTTCCATGAAAGATATTGTCACCCAATACTAGGCAGGCAGCATCGTTACCGATAAATTTTTCACCAATAATGAATGCTTGCGCCAGACCATCGGGTGAGGGTTGTTCTGCATATTCAAAATGAACACCGAAATCGCTTCCATCACCTAATAGACGACGGAATCCCGGAAGATCATGTGGAGTAGATATAATAAGTATTTCCCGGATTCCGGCAAGCATCAATACCGAAATGGGATAATATATCATAGGCTTATCAAAAATAGGGAGCAGTTGCTTTGAAACTCCTTTTGTGATGGGGTAAAGGCGAGTGCCTGAACCTCCTGCTAAAACTATACCTTTCATAATTCCTTTGTTGTGTATTTCTATTTCTATGCAAAGTAAAAAGTTTTTCTTATATTGGCAAAGTTTTTGGATATAAACTCATTATATATTGGATTTTCCGTATTTTTGTAAAGCTAATGAATTTATTGCACAAAAAATAAAGTTGAATGAATAAACGACATTATCTGGTAGCAGCCATGTGTCTGATGACGTTGGCGGCATGTACACAGAAAACAGAATTGCCCGAAAACCCAAAAGATAAAGAAGAATACCGAGATAGTCAGGGAAATAGCTGGATTTACAATGCCATGCTGATGCGTTGGGCACTTATGCCTTCTCTGACTAATGGCTTGAGTACCACTCATTATTATTATCCGAAGTCTGGTTCATGGACCGATGCCAATGGTTCTCGGGTGAATCCTCCTTCGGGAGTAAAAGTCAGCCCATCGGGTACAAGTAAATCGAAATCGAGTGGGAATGTATTTGGTACTACCCGCCGCTCATATAGCATTCACGGATAAATCAGGAGCAGATGGAAAGATTCAATATGACCCCTCGTTCTGATTATAGGGAGAAAATTGAAGCTCTTGGGTTCGATTTTTATGGTGATTATTGGCGTGAGGAAGCTTATTACCGTTTTACTCCCGCAGAAATAGAGCGACTTGAAGAGGCGACAAGAGAAGCCTATCGTATGTATTGTGAGGCTGCTGAATACATTATTTCAGAAAAGCCGGATTTTATGGAGCGTATGTTGCAGATACCTGCTGAGGTATGTGAACGCATCTGTGAGTCCTGGAACCGGGATGAATTGAGTTTGTATGGGCGTTTTGATTTTCTGCTTGACGAGAAAGGTGTTCCTCGTATTTTGGAATTTAATGCAGATACGCCTACATCCCTGCTCGAAGCGTCAGTCATTCAGTGGCAGTGGAAAGAAGAATGTTTTCCTGAATGTGACCAATATAACGGTATTCATGAAGGTTTGGTTCAATCGTGGAAAGATATATTCCCTGCGGGAAGCAATATACACTTTGTCGGAGCTCTTGATGATCATGAAGATACTGGAACATTACAATATCTGGCAAGTACAGCTATGGAAGCTGGATATTCTACACGTGTGCTTGACATTAATAGCATGAATTTGCAAAATGGTCTTTTTTATGATCCTTCCGGTGAATGTATTCAGAAATGTTTTAAACTTTATCCTTGGGAATGGATGATAGATGAAAGCCCGGATGGATGTCTGGCTCAGGTTGAGTGGCTGGAACCAATTTGGAAGCTGGTAATGTCGAACAAGGCTATTTTAAGTATACTGTATGAATTGTTTCCTGATTCTCCTTATGTATTACCCTGTTATTTGTCACGTCCACAGCAAGGAGTATTTTGTAAGAAACCAGTTTTCTCGCGCGAAGGGCACAATGTAAGTGTGGTTGATATTCGTCAATGGGAAGAACATGCGCTTCTGAAAGAAACAGAAGGTGATTATAATACGGGAGCTTATGTATATCAGGAATATGTAAAGCCTGTGGCTTATAGCGGACGATATCCTGTCATTGGTTCATGGATAGTGGGCGGAGAGCCTGCCGGAATCGGTATTCGTGAAAACCGAACAGAAATAACCGACAACCTCTCCGAGTTTGTTCCACATATTATTTCATGCCTCTAGCCTTGTAGATGCGTTCCTTTGCATTGTTAATGCTTTGGAACTTTTCCTCGGCAGCCTTGCGAATGTCTTCTCCCAATGTTGCTACACGGTCGGGATGGTGTTTCAGCGCAAGGCGTCGATAGGCAGCACGGACCTCGTCGTCGGTGGCAGTAGGTTCTACTTCCAGAACTTTGTAAGCTTCCTCTAAAGAATTGCCGGACAAGTTCAGCATAGACTCTACCTCTTTGGCTGACAATTGCATAGACTGTGCAACTTCTTTTAAAGCATCTATTTCGGCGGCGCATACATTTCCGTCGCTGCGGGCAATTTGTGCAGGAAGCTCAGAAGTTGCAAACGTTCTTCATAACTCATGTTGGCAGCAATCTGTGCCCCGCATTCGCGGATAGTATTCTGAAAAGCATAAGGATTGGTTGCTTCCATACGTTTGCGCTGTTCGAATAAGTTAAGTAATATCTGCTCTCCTTCGGCTACAGCGTCTTCGCCAAAATTTGTTCGCAGGAATCGCCGTACAAATTCCATTTTCGCTATGCATGATTTTTCCGTCTGCGCGAATGATGTACGAAGCCATGACAAGCAGTGAGAACAAAAAACTATTTCTCTGTCCGGTATATGTTTCATTGCCGGCATCCATATTTTCAGGAGCGTATGCAGCTTTGTCGAACAGTGAACCGATTGCATAACCTGCAAGTGCACCTAGCGTCCCATAGCCATAAAGCCCATGATGCCGCCAATCCATTTTCCTAATTTCATATTTTCTATCTTTGAGTTTGAGACGGTAAAGTTAGTAAAAACAATGCATATTCTATAAAAGAATGCAGGATGATATTTCGCTGATATGTAGAAAACCTTTACATTTGCAGCATGATGAAACCACAATTATTAATTGGAGCAGCTACTTCAGGTAGTGGAAAAACGACTTTTACGATGGGATTGTTGCGTGCGTTGAAAAAACGTGGCTTACAGGTACAGCCATTTAAATGCGGTCCCGATTATATAGATACACAGTTTCACGCAATAGCATCTGGACGGCCTTCGATAAATCTTGATACTTGGATGATGCATCATCATCACATGCAGCGCATCTATAATTTATATGCAGAAAATGCAGATGTATGCGTGACAGAGGGAGTTATGGGCTTGTTTGATGGTTATAGCCGCGATAAAGGAAGTGCAGCCGAGATAGCAAATCTGCTGAATTTGCCTGTTGTATTGGTTATAAATGCACGGGCAGCAGCTTATTCTGTCGCTCCGATGCTATGGGGATTCAAGCACTTTGCACAAAAAGTGAAGATTGCTGGAGTTATATTTA
>ENA-OQJS01000100-OQJS01000100.1-human-gut-metagenome-genome-assembly--contig:-NODE-100-length-16566-cov-1.082000_pt1 | contig 16566 bp, 19 predicted proteins | sample MGYA00242598_ERZ504764 | MGnify/ENA primary metagenome ERZ504764 (study PRJEB26092, sample SAMD00036368) | human gut metagenome | host: Homo sapiens | study: EMG produced TPA metagenomics assembly of...
TCGACAGCGCAACGCCAGTTCATACTGCAAACCGGGAATGCCAAATAGACTTCTCGCCTCTGCAACCCTCAATACATCTTCCTCCGAGCTGGAAATTATCCTATCTGGTTTAAATTTTCTGACAATATCAAAGAATTTTCGCGGTAGCGCTATCGGAGGAATAATCAGAAACCACGATTTCCTTGATGACGGCGTTCGGCCAACGATGGTGCACGGCCCGATTGTCCGAGGTGAAGACCATAACCTCTAAACGACCGAAGCGTTCTTGGACCTCTTTAATCCATTCTGGATAATCCGAGAAAGATTTAGGCTGTTGCAGCAGCAGTATTTTCATATCATTCCCCTTCCTGTGCGCTCGCCAAGACTTTTCTTTAGCGACGGATGATCCTTTTCCCGCGTTTTCCAATGTGATTAGTGACGACTGCGGGTATTATTCCCACCAACGCCAGTGCGCACCAATACCAAGCTGTCATTCCTGCAGGACGTAGTGCCGGAACGATCCAACCGCCAAGGAATGAGCCTGCCGATTCGCAATGGCTGCAATTATCAGCCGATAGTTCAAAATGTCCACCAAAGGTTTATCTGGCTGTGCCTCTACCAGAGCAATATTGATCAATGGCGCATAGATGCATTCTGCAATGGAGAACACAGCCAAGGATATAATGCATATCCACCAGTACGACGAGACTCCGCAGGCGAATAGTGCGAAGGAAATTCCATAAATCCCTAGGCTTTTGATGATGAATGAGGTGGCATTCTGCCATTAGCCATGCCTCGCGAGATGAGTTTACTCACGGGCATTTGCAGTGCTATGACCGATATGGCATCAATGGAATAGAACAATCCTCTTATGACTGGGCTATCGGATAACGAGTGGAATTCCAATGCCATTCCCGCAAAAAGCTGACCATTCATTATGCTGCCCACAAACACCGCCAGGATGGCAAGAACCGTACCGGGACTTTTCAACGAGTCTGTAATGGTCTTCACGATGGAAGAGGTATTTTCTTTGCTGCTTTTCTCATTGCGTATGAAGACATGATGAGTCAGCACTATTGGAGTTAGTAAAGCAGAAAAAACATAGAGTCCGACGATGACTATAACAAAGAGCGTTTGTCCGAAAGCCTTATATATGTAATTTGAAGCTAGAGGCCCAATTGCGGATCCAAGATTGGCTGTCATGGTCACTAAAGCAAACAAAGCGGCCTGAGACTTTTTATCCTTTACTCTAGCGATGATATGCCCTCTGAGAGCAAAATTAACCAGTGAGAGACCAAGTCCCAGCAAAGCCAAATCCAAAAAAAGGAAGCCGATAAAACCACCCATTGCCGGCTGCAGCAGCAAAAGTGAAAAAAACTATGAATCCGAAACCGGTCTCAGTGAGGGATACCGTTGATGAACGCTCAATCAAGCCACCTATAAAAACAGTACTGCCCCTAGAAAAAAGGGATAAAACTCCAAGTGCTAATCCAACACATAGTGATGACGTTGCAGAAACTTGACCGGTAAGGATAACCGAAAGAAGGGAGAAAAGTCCGCTATATGCAGCACTATTCAAAAAATAATTCACTGATATGGAGCTATTCTTACTATCGCTCGGCTTCTCCATCTGAACGGACCTTCTTTTATGCTTTATAAATAATGTCTCCCCTCATGCTAGTGGTCATATGGGAATTGTTCATTGGTATGTCCAGATGTAGGGGTGTTTGGTTTTGACGTACTTGGGGGTGTCTGTTTCAAAGTTCCTCATCGGCGTGTTATCTTGTGGGAATCGACGGCATGGGGAAGTCGTGCGTTCCTTCTCAGCCGGCCTGCAGCCCCTCGCCGTAGGATGCCTCGAACTCCAGCAGCGGAGTGTCGAAGATCCGCATCACGTATCGCATTCCGGCACCTCCATCAATCGATCTTATATATTCAAATATAAAGGTCGATGGCGGAGATGGGATGCCGACGGAGATTGGGTTGCGTGTGGAACGGAAATGTATTACGATATAACTAAGTAGTTACTAAGTAATAAGAAACTGCATGACGTACGAAGGAGTGCATATGGATCTTGATTACATCAAGGGCGTGAACCTGGGTAACTGGCTGGTTCTGGAAAAGTGGATGAACCCGGCATTATTCGATGGAACCACTGCCGATGACGAATACTATCTGCCGACGCAACTCGATCCGGCCGTCTACGAGGCCCGCATCAGGACCCACCGCGCCGAATACATCAACGAGCGCGACTTTGCCACCATCAAATCGTGGGGACTGAACTCCGTGCGCATCCCCGTGCCGTACTTCATCTTCGGCGACCGCGCGCCGTTCATCGGCTGCATCGACGAACTCGACAAGGCCTTCAACTGGGCCGAGAAATACGGTCTGACCATCCTCATCGACCTGCACACCGCGCCGATGAGCCAGAACGGCTTCGACAACGGCGGCATCTCCGGCGTGTGCAAGTGGGCGCAGCTGCCCGACGAAGTCGAATTCGTGCTGTCCGTGCTCGAACGCCTCGCCAGGCGGTACGGCCATCGTCGGGCGCTGATGGGCATCGAAATCATCAACGAGCCGAACACCACCACCTGCTGGCCGATGGCGAACGTGACCGAACGCTACAAGGCGGTCGATCCGGAACTCGCCGAAGGCACCGGCCCGATCGCATTCGACTGGCTCAAGAACTTCTACATCACCGCCTACCACCGTCTGCGCGATGCCGACAAGGGCGCATTGCCGGCAGACAAGGCGGTGGTGTTCCACGACGGTTTCGACATCGAACAGTGGAAGGACTTCATGCGCGGGTCCGATGGCAGCTTGCGCCGGAATTCGAGAACGTGGTCCTCGACACCCACCAGTACCTCATGACCGCCGAAATGATGGGCTGCCCGCAGACCGTGGAAGCTACGACGACTTCGTGAGGAACACCTACGCGCCGATGATCGCCGAGATGAGCGAATACTTCCCGGTGATCGTGGGGGAGTGGTGCCTGTTCAACTCCGTCGGCTGCGGCGTGGACACCCACGGCGGCCAAAGCGTGCTCAACGGCGAGGAAGGCGCGCAGGCCGAGACCCTGACCGCCGAACAGAAGCGCTCGCTGTACCAGGCGTGGCCGAATCCCAGCTCGCCGCATGGAGCAAGGGCAGCGGCTTCTACTACTGGAACTACAAGCTGCTCACCGACACCGTCAACACCCCTGGCTGGATCGGCTGGGACGCATGGGACCTCGGCGCTGCATCGCCCAAGATTGGTTCCCCGTCCAAAAGTGATTCCGTCGGACGCAAGAATCGTACAAAGCAACGCGTGATATCAAGAACATTAAGGAACGACAATGCTGCATAATCCGATCTTCAAAGGCTTCAATCCCGATCCGGCCATCTGCCGCAAAGGCGACGACTACTACGTGGCCGTCTCCACCTTCAATGGTTTCCGGGCATTCCGATTTACCATTCGAAGGATATGAAGCATTGGGAGCTGCTCACCCACGTGCTTACTGATGATACGAATCCGAACCTCACCAAGCTGCCAAGCGCTAAGGGCATTTGGGCTCCATGCCTCACGTATTGTGAGGAAGAGGACATGTTCTACGTGATTTACGGCGTTATGAATTCCATGAATGCACGCTATTTCGACGTGAATAATTATCTGATTAAGTCGAAGAGCATTGAAGGTCCGTGGAGTGAGCCGGTATATCTGACATCTTCCGGTTTCGACGCGTCCATTTTGCATGATGACAATGGCAAGAAGTACATCGTCAGCTTGGAATGGGAGACCCGTGAAGGCTATGAGAAGCCGGGTGTGATCTGCTGTGTGGAATATGATCCGGAAACCAAGCATGTGGTTGGCTATCCGAAGCGTATATGGCGTGGCGCTACTGATCGTGGCTGCATTGAGGCTCCGCATCTGACCAAGCGTGACGGCTGGTATTACATTATGTGCGCCGAGGGCGGCACCGGCTACAACCATTCTGTGACCATGGGCCGTTCCCGCAATGTGTGGGGCCCGTATGAGCCGGATCCGAATGGTCCGCTCGTCACTTCGCAGCCGAAGGAGTCAAACGAGCGTGCTGATGACGATCATTTGAAGCCGCGCTATTTCAACCCGGATTCCGTATTGCAGAAGTCCGGCCACGGCTCCTACGTGGATCTGCCGAACGGCGAGACATATCTTGTGCACCTGACCAGCCGTCCGTTTGTGCCGGAATTGCGTTGTACGCTTGGCCGTGAGACCGCCATTCAGAAGATGCAGTGGACGCCTGATGGTTGGTTGCGTATGGCTGATGGTTCTAATCTGGCAAAGATCGAAGTCGAGGAGCCGAATCTGCCAGATGTGCCGATGCCGGAAATTCCAAGCCTTGACGATTTCGATGGTGAGGAACTGGGTAACTGGTATTACTCGCCGCGTCAGATGCCGAGCACGTTTGCGAATGCTACGGAACGCCCGGGCTGGCTGCGTGTTCGCGGTGAAGAATCGCTTGCCTCGCTGAATCGTACGAGCCTGCTTACTCGCAAGCTGACGAGCGTGTATGCCACGGTGACCACCAAGATGGAGTTCGAGCCGGAAGTCTACCAGCACAGCGCTGGCTTGACCATCTACTACGACAACATGAATAACATTTTCCTGCGCAAGTATTATTCGCAGACGCTTGGTGGCAGCGCGATTTCGATCGTGCGTCTCGAAAACGGCGAAAAGACGGAAATGCTTGACACTCGTGTTGCCGTGGAAGATAAGCCGATTTACTTCCGTTTGAACATTGAGGGCCGTCGCACTTGGTTCGAATGGGGTTATGATGGCGAGAATTGGACCAAGATCGGTCCGGATTTCGATACCACCACGTTCTCTGACGAATACTGCAAGTTCGGTGAGTTCACCGGCACTATGGTCGGTATTGCCGTCACTGATGCTTCGCTGCATGAGAAGACCGCCGATTTTGATTTCTTCGATTATGAGGCGGACGAAACGAAGCCTGTCGACTGATCCCGCCCGGGCGGCCACCACGATCATTCAACGACCCTGATCCGGTCGTGATCCGATTCCGAGCGGCCGTGTGGCCGCTCGCAGGCGCATACAATGGACCAAGGAATGTTGCGAATGACGCACGGTTCCTTGGCCCATTGGGCCGAATGGGTTTTGCCATGGGTTGTGATGGACGGAAACGAAAAGTCGGGCAACTCCCGAGCGTAAAGGGCGGTGAGACGCATGGTGCTAGGCATCGATGAGCGAATCGACGGCGTGAACCTCGGCAACTGGCTGGTGCTGGAGAAATGGATGGATCCGAAACCGTTCACCCGCAGCGCCGAAGACGATGAAATCTGGATGCACCGCACGCACGTATCCCTCTGGTCCGAACGGAATCTCGCCGAGGAACTGCGCCGGCACCGCGAAACCTACATCACCCTGGAGGATTTCCGTATTATCGTCGGTCACGGAATCAACCTCGTACGCATTCCCATACCGTATTTCATCTTCGGCGACTGGCCCGGGCATCCGGGCTGCATCACGTACCTCGACCGCGCGTTCCGTTGGGCGCGGGAGACGGGATTGAAGATTATGATTGACCTGCATACCGTTCCCGAATCGCAGAATGGTTTCGACAACGGCGGTCTGACGGGTGTGTGCAAATGGGCGCAGAATACGGACTTGGGTGGAGTACACGCTGAACGTGCTGGAGCGATTGGCTCGCCGATACCGCGACGAACCGGCCCTGCACAGCATCGAAGTACTCAACGAACCAGTGAGCTGGTCGGTGTTCCATAGCACGTCGAACACGGCGAAAGACTCTCATGAGGCTTCCGGTAGCACGTATGTCTCACTGCGGTTTCTGAAGCGCTTCTACCGCGACGCTTACGCCCGGTTGCGCGCCGTGCTGCGTCCGGAAACCGTGATCGTATTCCATGACGGTTTCCGACTACTCCGCTGGGGCGGTTGGTTTCGTCGTGCTGGCATGCGCAACGTCATGCTCGACACCCATCAGTATCTCATCGCGATGGAGGATCCGCTGTTTTCGGGACCGGCACGCCGGCTGTACCTGCGATCGCGGCGACTGCCATGGCTGTACCGGATGCTGGTGGCGCGAGTGGTATCGCCATTCGTTCGGCGGCTCGTCGTATTCCCGTGCTGGTGGGCGAGTGGTGCGTGGAGAATCAGTGGGCCCTACACAGCCAAAACCGATCGGCTGCATACCGCCAAGTGTCACGATTGCAACGTGCGGCATGGGACGTGTCGGCGGGACAGATCTATTGGAGCTACCAGCTTGCGCGCTCCGCGAAACCGGGTAGTGGCGAAGGGAAACCGCCGCGGGATCCTCGCAACGGCGGCAATCTTGAGGCGTGGGATCTGACTCGCGTATGGCGTCATGGATGGATTCGGGCGGATACCTCTCACGATGACATGCCATAGTCAGTCAATCAACGGCAATCGACACAAGGTGCATTAGACTCGGAATCATGGCAGAGGAAGAGACTCCGAAACGTATCCGAAAATCACCGCAGGAGCGGCGTGAGGAAGTGCTGGATGCCGCGGTGCAGCTGATCAGCGAGCGTGGGTTCAACGGTATTTCCATTCAGGATGTGGCTGATCGTGTTGGCATCTCCAAGCAGGGTGTACTTCGGTATGTGGGCAATAAAGACAATATGCTGGCGATGGTGTTCAACGAATATTACGGTGAAACGGGCACTCCTGAGGATTTCTTTGCATCAGGTATGCCTGGCAGTGATCCTACTGCGCCGCTGTTTCCTGCGTATTTGCGTTATTTGGTGCGGCATAATTCGCGTCGTCGCATGATGGTGCAGTTGTTTACCGTGCTTTCTGCGGAGTCGTTGAATCCTGATCATCCGTTGCATGATGAATTCACTGCCCGTATGGACGATATTTGGGAGCATTATTCGCGATATCCTTGGCTGATTCCTCCGCAATTGGGTTCGTGGAAGTCGAGTATGCGTCCGGTGGTGCGTAAGGCCATGGAAATCATGGATGGCGTGCAATTATGGTGGTTGCGCGAACCTGAAGTTGATTTGTGCAAAGAGTGGGCTCAGATGGAAAACATGCTGTTTCCCGCTTCCATTATGGGATGCATATCGCTGATTATTTAAGATTGCATTGCATGTATTCGTGTGAGAAGGCGAGGGGTCTGACGGGCTTCTCGCCTTCTGTGTTGGTATGGTCATGCCGAGTTGCGCGCGTGCCTGCATCGTGTTAAACTACCAATTGGTAATTAAAAGGAAATGCTTCAATGAGGAAAAGTGAGCAAATCCCATGACCGAAACCATTGAAAACACTGCGAATCTGCCGTATAAGAATCCGGAACTTCCGACCGAGGAACGCATCGCCGATCTGCTTGGCCGTATGACCCTCGAAGAAAAAGTCGGACAGATGATGCAACTTGACGCACGAAGCGGCGACTTGGACGATCTAATCGTCAACAAGCATGTCGGCTCCATTCTGCACACCTCGCCGTCCGACCTGCCGAAAGCCGTGGAAACGGTGAACACCAAACCCGTCTCGGCATTCCGCTGGTGATCGGTGACGACTGCATTCATGGCTATTCCTTCTGGCCGGGAGCACCATTTTCCCGGAACAATTGGGCATGGCGACCACGTGGGATTCCGAAAAAGTGCAGGCCGCGGGCCGTGCCACCGCCGAGGAAGTGTCGACTACCGGCGTGCATTGGACGTTCTCTCCGGTGCTGTGCATCGCGCGAGACACCCGTTGGGGTCGCGTGGGCGAAACCTTTGGCGAGGACCCGTACCTGATCGGCGAAATGGCATCGTCCATCGTCAAAGGCTATCAGGGTGGTGCCAAGGCGGGCGAGCCGCTTGCCAAAGACGCGATTCTCGCATGCGCCAAGCATTTCGCGGGCTATTCCGAAACCCAGGGAGGCCGTGACGCTTCCGAAGCCGATCTGAGCCACCGCAAGCTGGAATCCTGGTTCCTGCCGCCGTTCGAACGCGTGGCCAAGGAAGGCTGTGGCACCTTCATGCTTGGCTACGAATCCATCGAAGGCGTGCCGGTCACCTTCAACAAGTGGCTGCTTTCCGACAGGCTGCGTGGCGCTTGGAACTATCAGGGCACGCTTATCACCGATTGGGACAACGTCGGACGTTCCGTATGGGAGCAGAAGGTTAAGCCGGACTATGTGCAGGCCGCCGCTGACGCGGTCAAGTCCGGCAACGACTTGGTGATGACCACCCCGAAGTTCTACGAGGGTGCGATCGAAGCCGTGAAGACCGGTCTGCTTGACGAATCGTTGATTGATGCCGCCGTGGCTCGTATTCTCGCACTAAAGTTCCGTCTTGGACTGTTCGAAGATCCGCGTCTGCCTGATCAGGAACGCATCAATGCGGTGATCGGCTCCGAAGAACACCAGCAGCTCAATCTCGAAGTGGCTCGCGAAGCCGTGGCATTGCTGAAGAACAATGGTTCGCTGCCGTTCAATGCGGCTGGCGCGAAGCGTATCGCGGTCGTTGGTCCGCTTGCGCGATGCGGCAACTCAGCTGGCGACTGGGCGGCAGCTCCGGTCAGAGTCAACTGGATGCCTGACGGCCACCCGCCGCGAGATGATTCACACCGTGCTTGATGGCTTCAAGCAGCTCTCTCCGGAAGCTGCGAGGTCGTGTACTCCCGCGGTGCCAATATCGTGGATTTGGTGCCTGATCCGGAAGCGAGTTCTACCGGATGGCCAGCCTCGCCCGAAGATCGGCGTTTCCGCCAAGCTCGACCGCGCACTGCTCGATGAAGCCGTGGAAAACGCTCGCCAAAGCGACCTGATCGTGGCCGTGGTGGGTGATGTGATTCAAGCCATTGGTGAAGGCTGCTCCACCGCTACGCTTGAACTGCTCGGCGGCCAGAATGCACTGATCGACGCGCTGTCGAACGTGGCTCGCGAAACCGGCAAGCCGTTCGTGGTGGTGCTCGTCAGCTCCAAGCCGCAGGTGCTGCCGGCATCCGTGATCGGTACCAACGGTGTGATTGTTGACGAAACACCGGCCGAAGGCACTTCGGCTCTGCTGTGGGCTCCAAGCCCGGGCATGAAGGGCGGCCAGGCCATCGCCGAAATCATCCTCGGCGAAACCGAGCCGAGCGGACGACTGCCGATCACCTTCCCACGCCATGCAGGTCAGCTGCCGGTCTACTACAACCAGATTCGCGGCCAGCACGGCAACCGCTACGCCGACCTCACACAGGATCCGGCATTCGCATTCGGCGAAGGCCTGAGCTACACCACGTTCGAATACGGCGAACCGACGGTCACCAACGTTCCGGAATCCGGCGCATTCGGCGAAACCGACACCGTGCATGCCGAAATCACCCTCACCAATACGGGCGATCGCAAGGGCACGGAAGTAGTGCAGCTCTACATCGGCGACATCGTGACCTCTTACAGCTGGACGGATCGTGAACTCAAAGCATTCCAGCGTGTGGAACTCGAACCGGGCGAAAGCGAGACCGTTGCCTTCGATATTCCGGTTTCCGATTGCACCATCGTCGATTCTGAAGCTAACCGAATCGTTGAGCCGGGCGAATTCGAAGTGCTTATCGGTCACTCCAGCCGTCGCGAAGACCTGAAGCGCACCACCTTCACCGTCGCATAAGCAACCAAAATAAACCGTGTCGCAGAACTCGATAATCGACACGCCAGACTGATATGAGCCGCCTACGAAATGCTGATCGTAGGCGGCTCATGCAATTTCACGTAACATTTCTGCCTTACATAATGTTCTGCCTTACGTAATGTGTGGTGTGTGCCGGCGCAAACTGTAGCCGCGCCGGCATGCGAATATCGTCGACAATTTCGAAGCAAAAACTATTGCACAACCTTTCTATCGAAGGAGCAGAGTGTCTACGGATAAGAGGAACGCACCATCAGACATACCCATCGAACATGCCGAAAACGGCACGGTTCCGCCACCAACGGCGTACAAAGCGGCGCAATCAACGACAAGTGTATGAGCGAAGGCAAACTCACCATCGTGGTGGTGACGCTCGCCATTCTCACCTTCCTCGGCATTCTGTCGGAAACTTCGCTGAACATCGCATATTCGGCGTTGATGGAAGAGTTTGCGATTTCCGCCGACGTGGTGCAATGGCTGACCACCGGGTATCTGCTGTTGCTTTCCGTGGCCATTCCGACGTCACCGTTCATGGTGCGCAAATTCCCGACCAAAGCGTTGTTTGTTATGCCATCGCGCTGTTTTCCGTGGGAACGCTCGTCGGCGCGCTCGCATTGAACTTTCCGATGCTGCTTGCCGCACGACTGATCATGGCGCTCGGCACGGGTGTTTCCCTGCCGCTGCTGACCAACATCATTCTCGACAAGGCTCCATTCCACAAGCGCGGCATGATGCTTGGTTGGTGAGTTTGGTGACGTGCGCGGCTCCGGCCATCGGGCCGGTGTTCGGCGGATTGGTGATGGAATTCCTGAACTGGCATTGGATTTTCTATGCCATGATTCCGTTCCTGGTGATTTCGTTCGTGCTTGGCGCGGCTACCGTGCCTGACATCCGTCACGGTGAGAAGGGCTATCTGTCGGTGCCATCACTGCTGTTGGTGGCTGTTGGCTTGGCCGGCATTATTGTTGCGGCCAGTTTCTTCGCGCAATGGAATGGCGATTGGCGATTCTGGAGTGTGCTTATCGGTGCCATTGTGGTGTTGGCGGTGTTCGCCGTATTGCAGTTGCGTATGGCTCATCCGTTGGTGGAAGTGCGTACGTTTGCATATTCGGGATTCACGCTCGGCATGGTGATTCTGCTCATGTCTTCCGGCGGTGTGCTTGGTGTGAACTTCTTGCTGCCGATTCTGCTGCAGCGAGGATTGGGGCATACGTCGATGACGGCCGCTTTGATTTTGCTGCCGGGCGCTGTGATTGGCGCGGTGTCGGCTCCACTGATCGGCGGCGCGTTGAAAGAGCATTTCCCGCCGAAGTTCATCGCCTGCGGTTTTGTTGGCGTGGCGGTGATGGATGTGGCGATGATGCTTGGCGGCTCGCACGAAGGAGCCATTGCGTGGCATACGCGCTGTTCATGGCCGCTTCCGGATTCGTGCTGGTGCCCGATCAGACGCATGCGTTGAACCAGTTGCCGTCTTCCATGAACGCCGACGGTTCCGCGGTGATGAATACCATGCAGCAGCTCGCAGGCGCCATCGGCACGGCTGTGGCATCCACGTTGATTTCCGAATTCTCGGCCGCCAACGTGAATGCCGGCATGCAGCAGGCTGACGCTTATGTGGCTGGCTTCTCCACCAGCATGTGGGTGTTCTTCGGCATGGCCGTATGCGGTGAGATTCTGGCGTTGCTCATGTTCCGCTTCTCGGTGAAGCGTGCTCAGGAGTAGCCTGCAAGCCGAACCATTTGGGGCATGACTGCCCCAAATCTCAGTCATGGTGACATGCGGCCAATCCTCAGCGTCGAGCGATTCAGCCAACGCCATGCCATCCTCAAAGCATTGCGCCAACGATTCACGCTCGATTACGCGACTTTCCGCAGGACCTCCGGGAGGATTGATAACAACGGTTCCAGTGGGAAAGTGGTAATCGTAGGTTACTTGCGAACGATCGCCGGAATGGAAAATATCAAGCATGCGCTGCGTTGGCGCGAACTGTTGAAAAGCGAACGCCTTGCATTCCACCAAATCCAACAGTATGCCTCTGCGCAGCAAATGCGGTGCCTGCGCATCGCGAATCAAGGTACGCAACGACGTCATTATGCGTAAATATCGTTTTATATCGAAACATTACCGTAGAGGCAAGGTTGTGCAACCAGCCAAGTCGGCAGCAAATCGGCACGCACCAACCCATCTTCGGGGAGAAGGCCTTGCGTACCAATTCCCCGGAATAATCGGTGATTGACGTCTGCAATCGTCGTAATTGCTGAATGCGCTCATCCACCTGCGACTGCGCTGCGGCAAGTAACGCTCGCCAATCAAGCGAACCGTCTTCGAAACGGAATTTCTCCAACGAATCCAATGGCACGCCGGCGGCGATGCAGATACGCATCACATCGACGTCAAGCATTTGATCGGGGGTGTAGTATCGGTAGCCGGTAGCCGGTAGCCGGTAGCCGGTAGCCGGGTCTACCGCGGCTGGTTTCAAGATGTTTATGCGCATCGTAATAGCGCAACGCCTTGGCGGTGATGCCGTCCAATTTGGCCACTTCGCCAATCGTCAGCAGCTCGTCATCATCGCCGGCCACGTATTACCTCCTTGTCGTGGGCTTCACTGTTCGTGTTGACCTTGCCCTCGGGGCAAAGTCTATCATTCCGTGAGGTTGCTCCGTGAGGATGCGGAGCCTGAATGATATGCCGCTTCGACGATGAATGGTGGTAGGAGGTAATGCCATGGGCAATGAGGAACAGCGCGACTGGCTTGGTTCGGCCACACCGGTATTCGGTGACTTGCAAGACAAGTCCCGTGCCGCAGTCTGATGGTTTGAAATTTTCAAACGCTGCAGAATAGTAGTAAGGGTGGGTTTCGCCAGGTAAGGAGACCCACCTTACCGTTGTGTTGCGTCGAGTTGGGCTGTGCTAACAGTGTTCCGCATGCGATTATGCGCGTGTGGATTCGCGTCGGATTAGAGTCGGCTCGATAAGCGTGGTGCTGTGCACATGTGCGGCGGGATTGTCGATGTAGTCGAGCATCTGCGCCATGGCCTTGCGCCCCATGTCGATAGCGGGCGCGTTCACTACGGTCAGCGACATGGGGCATTTGGTCTCCAACCGTGCCCCCTCCATGCCGATGACGCAAACATCTTCTGGAACCCGTGGGCCGTTATGGTCATGGAATGCCGACAGCACGCCGGCGGCAAGCGCGTCCGAGACGGTGATGATGCCGTCTGGAATGGCGTCCAGGCCGCTACGCTTCATTGTGTCGATGATGTCCAGGCCGAGCTGGTAACCGTCTTCAAACATCAGACCTTTGGAATTGATGAGTTCCAATTGCGTGCTTCCATGCGTGCGCGCAATGGTTTTTTCGACGCCCATCTGCCGATCTTGTACGGATTCATAGTCAAATGAGTGTGCGGCGAACGCGATGCGGCTGCATCCGATGCGAATGAGTTCATCGGCTGCGATCTGCCCGGCCGCCATATTGTTTTCAAGCACGCAGCACACCTGATCGGCGTGACGGGGATTGGTATGGTCGAGCAGGATGATGGGAATGTTGGCCGCTCGTGCCGCGGCCACGTCTTCGGGGGAGTCGGATATGGTGCTGAGCAGAATTCCGGCCACGTTCATGTCGATGAGTGTTTTCACCAGTTCGTTTTGCCGTTGCGCGTCGGATGATGCGTTCAAGGCGATAAGCTGCAGGTCGTTTTCTTCGCAGACCTCCTGCGCTCCTTCATGGATGAAGGTGAACAGGGAATGTTCGATATCGGTCATGATATAGCCGATGAGGCGCGGTACGGCGTTCTCTCGCTGGGGGAGAAGCGTGTTTCTGCGGGGGGTGTAGCCCAGTTCTTTGATGCTTGCGCCGATTTTCTCTTTTAAGGTGTCCGATACGCGGTTCGGGGTAGTTGAGATAGTTGGATACGGTGCCGATGGAGACGCCGGCATGTTTGGCGATGTCGGAAACGCCCACACGTTTTGCTGCTGGCATGAGATTGCTCCTGTTCGTGCATAAACCGGTTATTCCTTGATGTATCAATAGTCTACGCGCTCTCTTTTGAAATTGTATATTGAAAACGCGCGACGATTTTGAAATTTTCAAAAACGAATGTAGTATTTCAACTACAACATCACTGGAGGTGCTGCTGAGGACGGCAGGATGTTCTGGTGTATAAAACAATGGAATCGCAGTGTTTTCTGAATGCTGGACAGATCAAAGGAGATGCCTCGGCAATTTGAAAATGCAGTGAAAACCATTTGAAAAAAGAAGGACATACTTGTGTGAAAAAACGCATGCAAGTATGAAAAAGTAAGGAAAGAGCAATGAATACTTCAACCAAGAAGGGCAAAGGATTGGGCGAAATACATGCCGCTCGCCTTCGCCGCAGGCATCGGATCGATGCTGGGATCCGGCATCATCGTCGGTCTGTCGGCAACCATTGTGGTCTGGCAGGAAGGCCTTGGACTCGATACCACGCAGGTCGGCCTGCTTTCCGGTATTCTGACCTTCGCCATCGCCTTCGGCTCGCTGTTCGGAGGCCGCTTGGCCGACAAGATCGGCCGCGTGCTGTTTTTCAACTGGATCAACCTGTTCTACGCCATCGGTGCCGCCATCTGCGTGTTCGCCCCGAACTTCACTGTACTACTGATCGGCTGATCATTGCAGGTTTGGCTTCCGGCGCGGATCTGCCGGTTTCCATGACCATCGTCTCCCATGATGCTCCAGACGAGGCCACCGCCGCACAGCTCGTCTCCACCACCCAGGTGTTCTGGCAGGTGGGGTGTGTTCATCTCCTTCATTTGCGCGTTCCTTGGTTTCCGCCATGCAGGGTGCGACCTGGTGGTGCGTGTGGTCGTTCGCCGATTCCGCTGCAGTATTCGCTGTGATCGCATGGCTGTGGCGACTGCTTTCTCCGACCTTCCGCCGCTTCCATGAAGCTGCCGACGTTCGTGACGCCGCACGTCCGGCTGTTGTAGGCAACGGCAAGGTTTCCGTGACCAAGGTGCTGTTCGGCGCCGACAAGAAGGTGCTGCTCACCTACTTCCTTGCCATCGTGATCTTCTACGTCGGCTGGAACCTGCTGGCCAACACGTGGGGCCAGTTCCAGACCTACATGTTCTCCAAGGCCGGAGCCGCCCAGTCCCTGGCCACCGGCTTGGGCGTCATCCTCAACTTCGTGACGCTCGTGCTCAACATCGTGTTCGCGTCCATCGCAGGCGGCAAATATCGTAACAAGGCGTTCTTCGCAGGCATCGTGATCTCGCTGATCGCCATGGCCGCCATGGCCATGGGCGGTGCGAACCTATGGGTCATCGTCGGCGCGACAGCTTTCATGAACCTCGGATCCCCGCTGGCAGGCGAAGCACTGTACAAGGTGTGGACCCAGGAATCCTTCCCGATCGAGATTCGCGCCTCCATCCAGGGCTTCATCAACGGCTTCTCCCGCCTGTGCTGTGGCCTGTTCGCGCTCATCACCCCGGCTCTGGTGCTTCCTGAAACCATTCAGACCACTATGTGGTGCTTCTTCGGCATCGTAATCATCGAAGGCATCGCCGGTACCATCATGATCCGTGCTCAGAAGAAGTACGGCACCGACGAAGAACGTCAGGCACGCAAGATCGCAGCCTGATTAGCAACAGCAATCACATAACAACTCAATATCTCCAATCGCAAGTCAGTTATGCAATACCTTGCGATTGCCAGCCAAGTCCCAGCCATCGTCGCCGTTCGTTTCTCTCTCCTTGCGGCATGGCTCGGACTTTGGCTTCCCTCATCGCAAACAAGTGATCTATTATTTTTGTAGACAAAGGGGTCATCATGGCCATTACTGATCCGCAGATTGTGCCCAGTACGCTGGCTTCGGATCTTGACACATCAGCTTCACCGTGGAACACTACCCGGGAGATGCGCTCGGCATCGCCACCGCAGCCCCACGCATGACATGGGTGTGCTCCGGCATGCTGCCAATCGACGCGCAGATCCTGCTCAAAGTGACACGACGTGTTCCCGGCGGGCAACCTGTGGAAGAACGCACCTACCTGCCCACTGACACTTCCGTGCTTATTCCATGGCAGTTCGCGCCGCTCGCCTCACGCGAAGAAGTGTTCGCCACCATGCAGGCCGTTTCGGCAAGTCACCAGCCATTGGGCAAACCGAGCGCAACCCTGCATTTCGAAGTCGGACTATTGGAAGAACATGAGCATGTCGCCGATTTCGTCGGACCATCGTGGAGCGAATCCGAAACTGACCATCGTCACCTGCCATTAGTGCGCACCGAAGTCGAACTGAAGGAACAACCCAAACGCGCACGCCTATATCTAAGCGCACTCGGTCTTGTGGAAGCCGAAATCAACGGCGTCAAAGTCGGCAATGACGCGCTCGTACCAGGCTGGAGCAACTACAACCAGCGCGTGGAATGCTTCACCTACGATGTGACCGACGAACTGCAGTCCGGTGCCAACGCATTGGGATTCTGGCTCGGTGACGGATGGTACCGCGGACGCTCGGCTTCGATGGCGGTTGACTCCAACTTCTATGGCGATCGTATTGCCGTATTCGCGCAACTTGAGGTCGAATATGCCGACGGCAGTATGCAGAACATATATTCCAACGCATGGGACCGCCAATGGAAGGCGACGCTCGGACCGATCGTCTGCTCGGATCTGTGCGAAGGCGAACGATATGACGCTCGACTGGAACAGCCGGGATGGTCGAAACCAGGATTCGACGACAGCTCCTGGCAGCCGGTCGCGGAAGTCATGTATGACCCGGCACGTATTGAAAATCCTGAAACATCGCCGGTGCGCGCGCATGAATCGCATGAGCCGGTCAGCATCGAACGCATCGGCAACACGGAAGATGGTCGTGGCATATGGCTGGTTGACTTCGACAGAACTGTTCGCAGCGTCATCCGCCTAGCGACATGCCGCGCATGTTGAAGCAGAACAAATGCGTGGAACTAGCGTATGTGGGAGTTGTGAAACCCGA
>ENA-OQJS01000101-OQJS01000101.1-human-gut-metagenome-genome-assembly--contig:-NODE-101-length-16500-cov-1.367740_pt1 | contig 16500 bp, 16 predicted proteins | sample MGYA00242598_ERZ504764 | MGnify/ENA primary metagenome ERZ504764 (study PRJEB26092, sample SAMD00036368) | human gut metagenome | host: Homo sapiens | study: EMG produced TPA metagenomics assembly of...
CTGACATTTCTACTGGAAGTGATAGTTTTATGACTATCTGAAACAGCTTTATGCCGGTGAAAAGATGTCGTTTTTGAGAGAAGAAAGGCATAAAAAAAGCCGGTAAACTGTTTTTTTACCGACTTTCTTATGTAAGACTAAATGAATTTCTTATTGCTTGTCTGATGATGAGGCTGAACTGTCCTGCTCATATTTGCTGGCTGAATGCCAAATTGTTTTTTGAATAGCATGCTGAAATATTTTACATTTATAAATCCTGTATCAGTAGCTACTTCTGTCACGTTTTTGCCTTGCTTCAGCAGTTCGGCTGCTTGTTGTAATCGGATGATACGGATAAACTCTTGCGGAGCTTTTCCTGTCAGCGATTTGAGCCGGCTGTAAAAAAGAGTACGGCTCATAGCCATTTCCTGACACAGACTGTTGATATTGAATTCTGCATTGCTGATATTCTCAATGACCAGTTGAGTAGCACGTATCACAAATGCATGGTCACTTTCGGAAAGTGCCGGCTGGTTATCAATGGTGTCATCACTTTGTTGAGCTGGCTGGTCAGGAGTTGATGTGGTATTGTTTCTGCCATTTTCTACCTCTTTGAGAGCTTGTCGCATGAAGAAATCTCGCTGACGATTTCTGTTTTCTATGAATCCGCGTACCTTTAACTTTAGTATTTCTGTACTAAAAGGTTTGGGGATATAATCGTCTGCGCCTTTTTTCAATCCTTCTACTACGGCATCATAATTGGTTTTGGCAGTGAGCAAGATAAAAGGTATACCGGCTGTATCCGGATTTTCTTTTACCATTTGACATAATTCGTCCCCCTGAGTCCCCGGCATCATTACATCCGATAAGATCAGATCGGGATATTCATTCGACAGATAATCGAGAGCTTCTTTCCCATTTGCGACATCAATGACACGATAATAGTGTTCAAAGGTCTTGCGTAGATAGTAGCGCAATTCTTCGTGATCTTCTACTATCAGCAACGTATCTTTACCTTCCAGTTTCTCTTCAACCTCTTTCTTCTCTGGTGAAGAATATGTAGTATTTTCGTTTTGTTGTGAAGGTGATGATAGGTGTGAAGTAGCCTGAAGTGTTTGTGATACGGCAGCTGTATTATGAGCTTTCTGTAATGTAACAGAGAATGTTGTACCTTTGTTTACTTCTGATTCATAAGATACTTTTCCATGTAGCATCTTTTACAATACGCTGTACCTGCAATAAACCGAATCCTGTGCCAGACTCGTGTGATTCTCTGGCATTTTCAGCCCGGTATACACTGTTAAATAAGTGTTTTCTGGCTTTGGAGGGTATACCGATGCCATTGTCTTTTACTTCGATGATAACTTTTTGCTTATTATATCGCAGACTTATTTCTATATTTCCGTGTGATGGAGTGTACTTGCATGCATTGGAGAGTAAATTGTCGAGTAACATTTCCATTAGATGTCTGTCTGCCATGGCATATACATCCTGATCTGGTAATGAAATATGCAAATGCAACTGTTTTTTGTCGCATAGTGCCTGGAAGCTTGCACATTCTTCAACAAGCAGTTCACTCAGATTTACAGGTTCCAGTGTGATAGTTTCTTGTGTGTATCTACTTTCTCAAACTCCAGCAGTTGTGTGATGAGAGTGTGAAGCTTGCGCGTGTTGTTACGTGCCATATCCAGCAGCTGATGTGCATCGACAGATAGTTCCTGTTGTTTTCCTAAATCTTCCAGTGGGGCCATAATCAGTGTAACCGGAGTTCTGATGTCGTGAGCCGTATCTATGAAGAATTTGATTTTGTCTTCATCATATTGCTTCTGAAGCTGGTTGCTCTTGAAGCGGAGGATAAAGTAAAAAATACCTCCTACCAGACAGATATATACTATCCATGCATACCATGAGTTCCACCAGGGCTGTGCGATTTGTATGGGTAGTGTCTGCTCGGATATAATTTCTCCATTACTTTTTCTCAAACTGCGTACTTTGAGTGTATATGTTCCGGGAGATACATTGGTATATCGTACAGATCCGTTTGAAGATAGATTACTCCATGACTTTTCGTATCCGTCTAAAATATACTGATAAGCAATGTCGTGCTGGAACCGATAGTTTATAGATTCGAACGTAACGACAAACGAATTGTGGCTGTATCCCAGATGGACGTCCTTATCGACTAGCATCTGATAGATGCAGGGATGTAGCTGTCTGGCTTCATGCGGATTGAGATATTCAACTCGTAAATCGGTAAATCGCAGTGGAGCTTGATAATCTACCATCATTACTGCGTCGGGAGAAATAAATACAGCTCCGTTAGTGCTTCCGTATGCAAATCTTCCATCAGATAATTGGGTATACGATGATTTATTATATACTTTGTCTATGTCATAGATATAATTCAAATTTGATACCTGGAAGTCTTTAACAATAGCCAGTCCTTTTCCTGTACTTGCCCATATACCTCCCTGGGAATCCCGTTGCAGACTGTATACGTCGTCAGACAACATACCTTCGTGGGTAGTAAATGTTTTCAGCTCGTGAGTATTCATGTTATATAAACTCAGTCCTCCTCCTTCTGTACCTAACCATACCGTTCCGTCATCATTAAAAAGCATGGAAATGATGTAAGCACTGGCATTTTGCTCATTGAGATCTTGAGTGGTAGCATAAGGTTTGACAGTTCCACTCTGTTTGTCTATTATGCAGAAGCCGTTTACTGTGGCTACTGCTATCTGATGATGGTTTATAGCCATAATGGAGTGTATCCAGTTCACATCGAACACCTGTTTACGTTGTCTTGATTTGTCCCATTTAACCAGTCCGCCATCAAGTCCCCCAATCCACAAGTCGCCGTCATAATCTTCGGTGATCGAGAATATGTAGTTGGTAGTCAGTTCTCCTTTTCCTTCTGTGAGGTGTGTGGTTGTTTTTCCGGACTTATCTATTTGATACACACCGTCTCCGTAGGTTCCGGCCCATATATTGCTGTCTTTACCTTTGCACAACGTTACGGTAACGGTTGATTTCAGTATATGTTTCCAGATGCCGGAGGGAGTTAAAATACTGATTCCGTCGTCAGTGGCAAACCATATATCACCGTTGGTATTTTCTTCGATATCATTGACATTATCGTTTGCCAGCGATTGTGGATTACCTCTTTCATGGTTGAGGATAGTTATAGGATATTTCAGGTAGATAGCAACAGATACTCCTCCCGTATAACTTCCTATCCAGATATTTCCCTGATGATCGCGGGTTACGGCATAAACTCCATTTCCTTGCAGGTAGATATCGCTGTTATCTTCTGTATTGATAAAAAGATTACTTCTTTTAGTTTCCAGATTGACTGTATGTACACCTCCTCCATCTATTCCGATCAGTAGGGTATGGTCGTCGTAGGCTGTGATGGCCGGATGGGACTGGAAAAGCAGGAGTTCTGTTTTTCGATGTGTTCTACTATGCCAGTTGTCGGATCCAGTGTCCATAGTCCATTATTGAATGTTCCGATCCAAAGCTGTTTATGTGCGCTATCATAAAAAAGAGTTTTGTACGTTTTTGTTCTCTGTGAGAACTTTGGTGTGCCGAGGATTTGAACATGATATATATAACACTCCGTTGGATGTTCCTGTAAATAGAGAATCTCCTACACAGATAATGTCATTGATGTACTTATTCGGAATAATCTGTGAAACAGCTTCATCGGGAGCTTTTTTGTATAATCCTTTACTTAACCCCAGCCATAATGTTCCGTTTGGGTCCATACAGAGCTTATTCAGGATAATTTCTCCCTTGATAGATTCGCCTAAATATAATTCTTGTTCGAAACTGTCTGTATCAGGCCGGTATCGATAGATTCTGCCAGTGTGATCGTATGCCCATAATCCGTACTTTTCGTGATACAGTAAGCGGATTCTGCGTCCAGCCATATCACCATAATAGAAGTTTCCCTCTAAGGTATAGTTTTTTACCATCTGGCCATTGTATCGGTCTATACCTGCTTTTGTTGCAATCCACATTGCATGATGGTTGTCTTCTACGATTGAAAACACTCGTTGGCTGCTAAGTCCTTCTACGTGACCGATATGTCTGATGTTGAACATCTTGTTTGTCAATTCAGCCTGAGCAGTAGTACTTATAGCCCATACAAGGAGAATAATGATATATTTCAGTAAGATTTTCATGCGGTAAAGTTTATCAAAGACATGAGGTCGTTTTTCATAAGTATGATATACTGATTTTGTTGGTGATTCAAGGATTATTGTAAAAATAGCTGTATGCAAAATCATTTGTCATATATTGCAAAAATAATTAAACTAAATCAAATATGAAAAACGCATGTGAATATAACTTTTCTATTTTGCTGTATAGTTACTTTTGTCGGTCTTTCATGATTTCTTCTGCATGATCAAGTGCCCAATCGGTTAACATTTTCAATATTGGCATTAAACTTTCACCTCGTTGAGTCAACTTATATTCCACGCGAGGGGGAACTTCCGGATAAACGGTGCGTTTTATCAGTCCGTCTGTTTCTAAAGAGCGTAATGTAACAGTTAGCATTCGTTGTGAGATCTCTCCGATACTTTTCTGTATGTCATTGAACCGCATAACTCCGTTGGTATGAAGGGTTGTTAAAACCAGCATTGCCCATTTGGTACTAATGCGTGCGATGATATCTCGGATAGGACATATACCTGAATGATGAAAGTTTTTGCATATTATTAACAGTTTGTAAATGCTTGTTTTATAATAATACTTACACTGGTGTAAGTGACTGACATTGATGTGCCTTCTTGTATTATCCGGTTGAGGCCCATACATTTGCAACACAAAAGTAATAAAGTTACTAATAATAACTAATGTATAATTAAAAAAACTAGAATTATGGCAAAGCGTGTTGCTGTATTAGCCGTCAATCCGGTAAATTGGATTGGGGTTGTTTCAGTACTTGGAAAGTTTTTACGAAAATCAGATTATCTACCTTGTGTATGCAGTTGCGGAAACTACTGATATGCGTACTAATTCAGGTATTCGATTTTATGCGGATGATGTAATAGAGAATCTGAAAGGGCATGCTCATGAGTATGATGCATTGGTATTCTCATGTGGAGATGCCGTCCCTGTTTTTAAAGAACATGCCTCAGAGGCACATAATGTTGCATTGATGCAAGTGATCAAAGAATTTGCAGAAGAAGGTAAATTAATAATAGGGCATTGTGCTGCTGCTTTGATTTTTGAAATTGCAGGTATAACGGAAGGAGTACGACTGGCAGTTCATCCGCTGGCAAAACCTGCTATATGCAAAGGAATTGCTACGGATTCAGCTTATGAAATTGACAGGAATTTCTTTACTGCACAAAATGAACATACACTTCCGTCATTAATGCCTGAACTGATGAAGGCCTTGAAATAGTATTATGGCTGTATTTCATTCCACCCGGCAGCATTGTACCATGCAACGGATGACTGGCAATATTTATCCCATGAAGATTTAATTTGTCTGCCGGGGAAATACATGCCCATACCACAATAACGTGTAGCATCTATTTTCAGTGTTACAAACGGATATTCTTCTCCATTCAGGCAATTTTTAGCTACAACAGCTTGAGACAAACAGTTTTCTACTGTAGCTGGAATAGTACCTCCATTAAGTTGTTTGATAAAATCGAGTAAGTCGAATGAGAAGTTTTTATATTTTTCGTAACCGTATTGTTGTATCTGAGTATAGTCGAGTGTACTTAATTCGGACTGGTGCTCCTTTAGCTCTGCCTTTATAGCCTGAGCTACATTTTCCATTGCAGTGCAGTCTACTGCTGCGTATGTTCCCCACCATCTGTTTTCCTTATTGTATTGTACGGTTTCATTACAAACCTTTGCATAATCTATATCACTTTCGTATAAACCGGTGAAAAAGCGGTTATAAGGAAATCCTGCAGCAGGAGTTTCCATTACTGAGGCAATACAGTAGTGGGTAGCATTGCGTAATTCATAAAAGACTTCAGCTGTCCCCATCATACAGGCATCGAACAGCGTAAAGTCGAGATTATTTTCAGGAAAACTTTGTTCCAGAGTAGTTGCAAGTTCGGGTATGTCAATGGTATTACTTTCCACTCCGTCCCATCCAAAAGAAAATGTACTTATTGCGTTAGGAGATGGAAGCCATCCGCTGGCATGAGATCCCAAGATCAATCCGTATGATTCTGCTTGTGCTATGTCTTGCATCATACGAAGATTTTCTGCCATGATAAAAGGATCGGTTGCAATTCCTATTGATGCCTGATGATGAACGGCCTGCAATATAACGTTTTCTGAAGTAAGCGAAGAACCACTTAATATTGTTTGTCCGTTTATTCTTCCATATCCGTCGGTTGTGAACTCAAGTATCTCTGCCGTTTTCATGTACTGGTTGCTTTCTGATGGTTTGTAGTAAACTACCAGTGTACAATTATCCTTGGCTGTAGAAAGACTTTCGTACATCCATTGTATATTTTGCATAATAAGCCCATCGAGATTATTGTTGGCTACCATATAGGCAAGTACGGCACGTTTTGCACGGACAGGCTGATGATGTTCGGGAATTTCATCAGAACAAGCAACCAGAATTAAGGTCGAAACAATATATAGCAGGACTTTTTTCATGCTTAATAATATAATTCGGCTTTCTTGAAGATAAATTCAGGATCAACCTCTAATACCACGATACTTTTATTCTTCTGATATTTTTCCTTCAGCTTTGTTTATTTCTTTTTGTCAGATTTTTCTTTTTCCGGTTGAAATAAACGAAGCAAGTGCGGTTTTTTTAACTGTTTGTTTGACTCCAGATAATCTTTAAGCTGCATGCTGTATTCTGCACGTCCGACAAGCAGATCCTTATCATCAACAGCAGCACTGTCTACATACTGTATATTAGTAAAGTAAACCAAAGAATCTGAAAATGATGCAGAAACTCCTGTAATGTAAACACCGTATTTATGTTTGTCTTTTGGTGATTTTGCCAGCGCAGGGAAAATTGCAGACGCAACCAATAAAAGGCAGAGTAATTTAAGATATTTCATGATTTAGTTTATTTTAGGTCACAAAAATAGATATTTGCGATAATATATGAAAAAGGAATAGAGAAAATTAACAAAGAAAAACGCATGGATATAAAAAAAAGATGCAATAGTGTGGCGCTCTGCCCACTGTTGCATCCTGTTTTGTTTTCGGAAACGATCTTTATCTTATTACCCTAAATAAGATTTGAGCAACTTGCTACGAGAATTTTGTCTTAATCTTCTGATAGCTTTTTCTTTAATCTGGCGTACGCGCTCACGTGTGAGGCCGAATTTATCGCCGATTTCTTCCAACGTCATTTCTTGCGTGTTAATACCGAAAAACATTTGGATAATATCCTTTTCTCTTTCGGTTAGCGTAGAAAGTGCTCTGTCGATTTCCCTCGAAAGTGATTCATTAACCAGCGAACGGTCCGCCATTGGAGAGTCGTCGTTTACAAGGACATCCAGCAAGCTGTTGTCTTCTCCTTCTACGAAAGGAGCATCTACAGAAATGTGGCGTCCTGAAACTTTCAGCGTATCTGAAATCTTATCTACCGGAATTTCAAGTTCGTCTGCTAGTTCTTCCGGTGAAGGACGACGCTCGTTTTCTTGTTCGAACTTGGAGAATGCCTTACTGATTTTGTTCAGTGAACCAACCTGATTCAACGGTAAGCGTACGATTCGCGATTGTTCTGCCAAAGCTTGAAGAATAGACTGGCGGATCCACCATACAGCATAACTGATAAATTTAAATCCACGAGTTTCGTCAAACTTTTCAGCAGCCTTTATCAAACCTAGATTTCCCTCGTTTATCAAGTCAGGAAGCTCAAGCCTTGATTTTGGTACTGTTTGGCTACTGATACTACGAATCGCAAGTTGGCACGTGTAAGTTTCTCCAAAGCAATGCGGTCCCCCTTACGAATACGCTGAGCGAGTTCTACTTCTTCTTCAACCGTAATCAGGTCCTCGCGACCGATTTCCTGCAAATACTTATCAAGAGAAGCACTCTCTCGGTTAGTGATACTTTTGGTAATCTTTAGTTGTCTCATTATTATACACCGAATTTGGCTACAAAAATACTAAAAAACTTTCATATAGCGATTCTTTCATTAAGAAAGATTAAACATAAAGCTAAAAATATTCGGATAATTTTCAGGGATTTTGTCGTGTTTTTATTGAAAAAACGTCAGATTTTTTGAGAATGAAGACACTTTTCTCTTTTTATTCTTTAAAATTCAGAGTTAATTGGATCCATTTTTCTTTATTGCTTTCTGTAAATTGGGATTCTTCTTCTTTGGGGTTAGAAACGGAGAGGCCGAGAAGCCGTATAGGATGTTGCTCGTAGTCTACTTCCGCAAGTAATTGTTTGGACAGCGGAAGGATATCTTGCAAAGTATGCAACTGTTTGTTAACACTAATACTGCGTGTAATCTGAGCAAAATCGTGAAATTTTACTTTCAGTGTAAGTGTACTGCCTTGAAAATCTTTGGCTTTAAGCCGTTCTGCCAATTCGCATGCGACATGGTACAGTTCTATGATAACAGATGATTTGAGTGATATGTCTTTTTCGAGTGTGTGCTCACATCCTATTGATTTCCGGATACGTATAGCTTCAACCGGACGATTATCTATGCCTCGGGCAAAGTCGTAATATACTTGCCCCATTTTCCCAAATTGCCTTGTCAACATTTCTAGTGAACAGTTACGAAGCGTACTTCCATTGTAGATTCCCAATGTATGCATCTTTTTAGCTGTGACAGGTCCTACTCCCCAAAAAGCTTCAATCGGTAATCCGGCAATGAATTCTTCAGCTTGGTTGGGGTGTATAGTACAAAGGCCGTCTGGCTTGCGTAAATCGGAAGCAACTTTGGCCAGGAATTTATTATACGATATTCCGGCAGAGGCTACAAGGTTTAACTCTTTTCGTATCCGGACTTTTATTTCCCGGGCTATATCTACAGCCAGTTTGATGTCTTTTTTATTTTCTGTCACATCCAGAAATGCTTCGTCAAGTGATATCGGTTCAATAATGTCTGTATATTCGTGAAAAATTTCGTGAATCTGTGCCGATACACTTTTGTATACATCCATACGCCCTTCTACGAATATCAGTTCTGGGCAGATTTTTAATGCTTTAACCGATGACATAGCCGAACGCACTCCATACTTGCGTGCTTCGTAACTTGCAGCAGCCACAACTCCTCGTTTCTCTGAATGTCCGACTGCTACAGGCTTACCTTTTAAATCTGGATTGTCACGCTGTTCTACAGAAGCGTAAAATGCATCCATATCTATGTGTATGATTTTCCGGCTCGTGTTCATGTTTTGACGTAAAAGCTCTTTCATGCAAATTTAATGAAAGTTTTTTGGGCTATCATAAAAATCATTTGTACTTTTGTGAGGCTTTGAATAAACTAGCGAGAACAGTCATTATGATGAAAGATGAAATTAAAAAGGCATGTGAGATCATGCAAAAAGGCGGTGTGATACTTTATCCGACTGACACCGTTTGGGGAATAGGCTGCGATGCAACCAATGAGGAAGCTGTAAAGCGAGTATATGAAATTAAGCATAGAGCTGACAGTAAAGCGATGCTGGTACTTGTAGATAGTCCGGTGAAGGTCGATTTTTATGTTAGTGACGTACCTCCTGTTGCTTGGGATTTAATCGAAATGACTACCAAACCTCTTACTATAATTTATGATGGGGCACGTAATTTAGCTCCTAATTTGCTTGCAGAGGATGGCAGTGTGGGTATTCGTGTAACAAATGAAGCCTTTTCGAAAGAATTATGTTTCCGCTTTCGTAAAGCAATTGTTTCTACTTCTGCCAATATCAGTGGCCAGCCTGCACCTGCTGTTTTTTCTGAGATAAGTGAGGAAATAAAGAATGCGGTAGATTATGTAGTTGATTTTCGCCGTGAAGAAAATGGTCATCCTAAGCCTTCCAGTATTATTAAATTAGGTAAGGGCGGTGTTGTGAAAGTTATAAGAGAATAAAAAATTACGCGTTTGATGAAAACTTCACAAGACAAGTTCGATTTGCTTCAACGTTTTATCCGATGGAGGGAAAAACATATTACAAATAAGCAGTTTATTTTAATATTGAGTTTTCTTGTTGGTATATTTACCGCATTGGCTGCTTATGTGTTGAAGTTTCTTGTAGATATATAAAGGAGTTCCTGACAGAGAATTTTGACCCTATGGGGGCAAACTGGCTTTATCTGGTATATCCCGTAGCGGGTATTTTTATAACCAGTTTGTTTATCCGTAAGGTAGTACGTGATGATATCAGTCATGGTGTAACTAAGATTCTTTATGCCATATCGCGTAAACAAAGTCGCATTAAACGGCATAATATATGGTCGTCGGTTTGTGCTTCTGCCATAACTATCGGATGTGGTGGATCTGTAGGAGCTGAGGCGCCGATTGTATTGACTGGGTCTGCTATAGGCTCTAATTTGGGAAGTGTTTTCCGTATGGATCACAAGACCTTGATGTTGCTGGTTGGTTGTGGAGCGGCTGGTGCTGTATCTGGTATTTTTAAAGCTCCTATAGCTGGACTAGTATTTACGCTGGAGGTGTTGATGATAGATCTGACGATGGCTTCACTTCTTCCGTTGCTGATAACGAGTGTTACCGCAGCTTCTGTTTCGTATCTGCTTTTGGGTACAGAAGCAATGTTTCAGTTTCATCTGGATTATCCTTTTTCGCTCGAACGCATTCCATATGCCATAGCTTTAGGTATATTTTGTGGCTTGGTTGCTTGGTATTTTACTCGTTCAATGAACTGGATAGAAAATATATTCCGCCGGTATTCCAATCCTTATGTTAAGTTTGTTATTGGTGGAGCTATGCTGAGTATTCTGATATTTCTTTTTCCACCACTATATGGTGAAGGATATGATACCATTAGTTTGTTGTTAAACGGTGAAACCTCGGAAGAGTGGAATACTGTAATGAACAATTCATTGTTTTATGGTAGCACGCATCTGTTGGTCGTATACCTTATTTTGATAATCTTGTTTAAGGTTTTTGCTTCTAGTGCAACAAATGGAGGTGGTGGTTGCGGTGGTATTTTTGCTCCTAGTTTGTTCTTGGGATGTATATCTGGTTTTGTCTTTTCGTATGTATGCAATGAGTTTCATATCGGAAATACATATATTCCGGAAAAGAATTTTGCTCTGATGGGGATGGCTGGTCTGATGTCGGGAGTTATGCATGCTCCACTGACGGGTATTTTCTTGATTGCAGAACTGACAGGTGGGTATGATTTGTTTCTTCCGCTAATGATTGTTTCTGTATGTGCCTATCTGACTATCATCGTATTTGAGCCTCATAGTATTTATTCTATGCGTCTGGCAAAAACAGGCGAGCTGATAACCCATCATAAAGATAAGGCGGTATTGACACTGATGAATATGGAGAGTATTGTGGAAACAGATTTTCTGAAAGTACGTCCTGATATGGATTTAGGTGAGATGGTGAAGCGTATTTCTCAATCTAGCCGTAACCTTTTTCCTGTGGTTGATGTAAATGATGAACTAATTGGTATAGTAGTTCTTGATGATATTCGTAATATTATTTTCCGTCAGGAATTATATCACCGTTTCCGGGTAGAAAGTTTTATGAAGCCTCCTAAAGCACCTATTATTAGTACAGACTCTATGGAAGTTGTGATGAAGAAGTTTGACCAGACGGGGGCCTGGAACTTACCTGTAGTTGATGAGGATAATAAATATATTGGGTTTGTTTCGAAATCAAAAATGTTGAATACCTATCGTCAGGTATTGGTGGATATTTCAGCTGAATAAAAAGTACAAGACTTATGGATAAGAAGGATTTGAGAATTGTATATATGGGAACTCCCGAGTTTGCAGTGGAAAGTTTAAAAAGACTGGTAGAGGGAGGATATAATATAGTAGGTGTCATCACGATGCCTGATAAACCGATGGGGCGTCACGGAAGTGTATTGCAACCGAGTCCGGTAAAACAATATGCGGTTTCCCAAGGTTTAAAAGTGCTACAGCCTGAAAAATTAAAAAATGAAGAGTTTGTAGCAGAACTTCGTAGCCTGAATGCTGACTTACAGATTGTGGTCGCTTTTCGTATGTTGCCTGAAGTCGTATGGAGTATGCCGCGTTTGGGTACGTTTAATCTTCATGCTTCATTGCTTCCTCAATACCGTGGGGCAGCTCCGATAAATTGGGCTGTGATAAATGGAGATACTGAAACTGGTATTACGACCTTTTTCCTGAAGCATGAAATTGATACAGGAGAGATTATAGATCAGGTCCGTGTACCTATAGCTGATACTGATAATGTGGAGGTCGTTTATGAACGTTTGATGCGTTTGGGAGGTGATTTGGTTTTGAAGACTGTGGATGCTATTCTGGAAGGTTCTGTAAAAACAATTCCACAAGAAGAACTGGCTCAGGTTGGTGAACTTCGTCCTGCTCCAAAGATATTTAAAGAAACCTGTCGTATCGATTGGACAATAGGCGTGAAACGGATCTACGATTTTGTACGTGGTTTATCACCTTATCCAGCTGCATGGACTGAACTTTATCAGGAAGGGCTGATCCTATTATGCTGAAGATATTTGAAACTGAAAAATTATTCTGTGAACATTCATTGGCTCCGGGTACTATTGTAACCGACTGTAAAACATATTTTAAAATAGCATCGTCTGACGGATATGTGAATGTTCTTTCGTTACAGTTGGCTGGTAAAAAACGTATGGAGATAAATGATTTCTTGCGTGGGTATCGCCATACAGAAAAAGCATATGTGAAGTAATAAAATAAAAAACCATTCAGAACAGCCCGAAAAGAGGGAAGGGGCTGTTGCTGAATGGTGCAGAGATATAAACTTAGAAACAACAAGACTCAATATAACGTGACGGATTTTGTTCTGTTTGTGTACCTTGAGAGTTTATTTTAACTATCCATTCTGCACGACTGTTTGCCCCGCTGTCATAGATAATCTTAAATCCTTTACACTTAGACTCATCATAATCAGGGATGCTTTCCAGTGTATATGAAACAATTCCCCACAATCTTTCAGAATAAGTATCTCCTTGATTGTTGTGACGGAATTCTACCTGTAGTAACCCATTTTCATCCAGTTGAGTTTCAGAATTTAACACTAGCTGATTCGGTGGCTGATGTTTGTACTTCCATAATATTCATATTGAATGTTCAGATGTTTCTGACTGATAGAAGCAGCTGTAATTTGAATAGGACTATTGCCAAATACATCTTCTATACCAATTCGTAAGTCATCAGCTTTTTTGGTTAATACTTTGTTTACTCTTACTAGTTCTACCTGCATACCTGTTTTTCCTTCTTTAGTTGTGTTTTCTGTATATTGAAAAACAGCAAGTATTCTTTGTCCCGTAGAATCTGTTTGAGTGGAAGTAATGAATCCGGGGTTAGTCGGAATTAATAATCCATATGAGTCAGATTCTATTGTTATGTCGTTTTCATCTGCATTGACAGTTCCCAGTGTCGGAAAAAAGGTTTCGGGTTCATTATCATCCAGACACGAAGAGAATAATGTGCAGCAGAGTAATATTCCAATAATTTGTTGTAAACAATTTCGTCGTTTCATGGCTGTTGCTTTTATAATCCGTTTATATAACGGATAAATTTACTTTTTACTGCATCTTAAATTGTTAAAAATAATTTAGAATAAAATTTATTTCTCTTTATGTGCAGTATTTTTGCCTCAAGGACATTTCATATTAAAATGCAGATGAAAGCCGATATGTCAGAGGAAGAATTGTCGTTGCAATGCCAACGGGGAGATATGCGGGCACGCCACACGCTGTATGAGCGCTATGGTGGGTCGCTCATGGCTATATGCCTTCGCTATATCGGTGACCGTGAAACTGCAGAAGATATTTTGCATGATGGTTTCTTGCGTATATTTCAATCTATCAAGCAGTTTTCTTATCAAGGTGAAGGCTCTCTCAAAGCTTGGCTTTCGCGGGTGATGGTAAATGAAGCATTAGGGTACTTGAGAAAGAAGAATACGCAAGTGCAGCAAGAGGTATTGATGACTGAAATACCTGATGTTCCTGATACTGATGACAGTGAGTTGGATGATATACCTCGTTCTGTGTTGATGAAGTTTATATCAGAACTTCCTGATGGTTATCGTACAGTATTCAATTTATATGTATTTGAAGATAAAAGTCATAAAGAAATAGCTTCTTTATTAGGGATAACAGAACATACTTCTTCATCGCAGTTCTATCGTGCAAAAAGCTTATTGATAAAGAAAATTAATGAATATAGAAAAAGGAAACTAGAATGAAAGAGGATGATAAATGGGTAGAAAACCTTCGCAATAAACTGGAGGATTATTCTGAACCTCTTCCCGATGCTTTGTGGGAAAGGTTAGAGGAGGAGTTGTCTGCGCCACGCGTCATTCCAATGTGGAGGACACGTCGCTTTGTTGCAGCTGCTGCTGTTTTGGTCGTAGCCGTTTCGTCGTTGACGTTTTGGTTTATAAATTCTCCTACTGCCGATTACATGCGTAGTAATGAGGCGTTGGTTGAAGAATTAGACTTTTCATCAACTCCTGATGATGAGGTTTTATCTTCTTCTGAAAAGATATTTTCATCAGATAATTCAAAAATGGATTCTTCGGATCCGGTCGTATCGTCTTCTCCGGCTAAATTCTGTTTGGCGAAAATCGAGACACCTGAAAATCACAATCAGGAGGTTATTGCCGAAAGTGAAATAATGTCTATAAAGGAAGAAGATAAGGTAGAGGATAAGGAACAAGAAACCGGCAGTACGAATTATGAAACTGATAAAAAACGGGCGTATCGTACTTTGGAAGCAGACCGTCGTCAAGTTAAGCGAAACCAAGAAATGCTGGCTATGGGGAAAAGTGAAAAGGATCGTAAGTGGTCGGTTGGTTTGTCTGCAGGAAATACTCCTTATTCTTCATCTCGCTCATTTGGAGGTATGAGCCGTCTGAATAGTCGGTCGCTTTATGCTACTCCTATAAATATGGGAGCCGTTTCTGAAAGTGATGAACAGACTGCTTATAGTCAGGTATTGCTTAATAACCGTGATCGCAGTTCTACTACAGATGTGAAGTATAAAATGCCGGTAACAGTAGGGCTCTCGATAAAGTGGAATATTACTCGCGAATGGGCATTGGAAACAGGAATGAATTATACAATGCTTTCTTCGGAATTGCATTCCGGTTCAGGTTCATATATCGAAGAACAACAGAAATTGCATTATATAGGAATTCCTTTAAAAGTACATCGCTCAATATGGAATAATCGTTGGTTTTCATTTTATGCATCAGCCGGTGGAATGGTTGAAAAATGTGTATCAGGAAGTATGGATGCTGTATATGTAAACGGAAACTCAAATCGTGAAGTTGAACACACTTCGTTAAAAGTTAATCCTTTGCAATGGTCTGTTTCGGCAGCAGCAGGAGCACAGGTGAATTTTACTAAACACTTAGGATTATATGCTGAACCTGGTATTGCATATTATTTTGATGATGGCAGTCAGATTGAAACGATCCGCAAAGAACATCCATTCAATTTCAATCTTTCAGTTTGGTTTGCGTTTCAGCTTTGAATAGAGCTGTTTTTGTTGAGCCTTACCTTTTATCTCGATAAAAATACTTATCTTTGTTCTTAGGAATAAGTTTTTAAAGTATGAAGAATGAATTGAAAATATCGCCTTCTCTCTTATCTGCAAATTTTGCTAATCTGAAAGAAGATATCGAGAAGATAAACCATAGTGATGCAGACTGGTTGCATATAGATATAATGGATGGGGTTTTTGTTCCAAATATATCTTTTGGATTCCCTGTCTTGAAATATGTGGCAGAGCTGAGTGAAAAACCATTGGATGTACATTTGATGATAGTGCAACCGGAGAAATTTATTCGAGAGGTAAAAGAACTGGGCACCATGATGATGAATGTGCATTATGAGGCGTGTACTCATTTGCATCGTGTGGTGCAGCAGATAAAGGATGCAGGTATGCGTGCAGGAGTAACGTTGAATCCATCCACTCCGGTGTCAATGCTTACTGATATTATCAGTGATGTGGATATGGTGCTGCTGATGAGTGTTAATCCTGGTTTTGGAGGACAGAAGTTTATTCCTCATACACTGACAAAAGTACGTGAGCTTCGTGAACTGATAGATCGTAGTGGCTCTCAGGCACTGATAGAGGTCGATGGTGGTGTAAATCTGGAAACTGGTTCACAGCTGGTTGAGGCAGGAGCGGATGTGTTAGTTGCTGGTAATGCAGTTTTTAAGGCTCCCGATATGGTTGACATGATTCGTCGTTTGAAGGAGCTAAAATAATAAAATGGTGAGTTCTCGTTTCACATTTTATCCTTTGTTCCGGTTGTCGGTAGCACTGGCAACCGGAATTTTTTTATCTGATGTGTTTGCTTTAGATGGAACTTACTTGTATGCACTTTGTTTTTGTTTTTTG
>ENA-OQJS01000102-OQJS01000102.1-human-gut-metagenome-genome-assembly--contig:-NODE-102-length-16325-cov-1.518459_pt1 | contig 16325 bp, 18 predicted proteins | sample MGYA00242598_ERZ504764 | MGnify/ENA primary metagenome ERZ504764 (study PRJEB26092, sample SAMD00036368) | human gut metagenome | host: Homo sapiens | study: EMG produced TPA metagenomics assembly of...
ATTTTTTATTTAACCTCTTTTGACTATTTGTTATTATTTGACACTGTTTTTGTTTGATAATATTATTAATATTAGGTATTTTGTTTTAGATTGTTATTAAATGTGTTGATAGTGTGAGATTTTTGTAATATGTACGGTTTGTTGTGCTAGGGATATATGGTGTTTTTGGTTTGAGTCATGGTTGGTTTATAAGGTAGGATTATTCTATTGATTATTTCATCTACAAAAATAAAGGCAGGTATGGCTGGAAGCCCACTCCATGAAGGCAGTTTCTTTTCTGATGTAGCCGATATTCTGACGTATCGTGCTGTTTGAGTTTGGAAAGTTAGTGTATGTTGCTTGACTTCTTTTCTATGCTCTGTTGGCATCGTATAGATTTGTGATGCTGTTTTTTTATAGTTTTTCCCGTCACTTGATAGCTCTATGCAAATATGTTGCGCGTCAAATATACCATCACCAGTCGCTATGCATGTGTTGAGTGAAACTGATGTAATAGGTGTTTCTTTTTCTAGATCTATTGTTGCAATCATGTCATTTCCATTACTGAATCCTAGCCATTTATCACTTCCGTAAGTTGTATTTCCGGAGATTCCGTCTACCAATGTTCCATACCCTTGTCCGTTATATTTTTCGTCGGCAGGGAATTTTAGTATTATAGGTTTGTTGGTTGCTTTGTTGAAATGAAATTGTTCTTTGTAGATTTCACTGTTTCCTTCTGGGCGGATTGCAATAGCTTGTAGAGTTGTTGTTTTGTTTATTTTGTAGTTTTTTTCTGATATACAGGTGATTGGTTTGTTGGAATAGTGCCGTCGAGTGTATAGTGTATGGGTGCGTTTCCTAATGTAGATAAAGTTACTTCTGTGTATCCTGTTTCAGGGTTAGATACATAGGTAGCATCTACGTTTAGTACATGTTTAGCGTAATTGTATTTTTCTAAATCATATAATTTTAGCATATTTCTTAGTCTATTAAGAAATTCATTATAATTTTTCTGTTTGGGGTTATTCCATTGAATTTCTGCTAGTGCTGCCCATCGGGGGAGTGTCATATATTGCACATGTGAAAAGTCGGTATATATTCAGTCCATAAATTGGATTGTACTCCTATGATATGTTTTTGCTGATTTTGGGTTAGTTGGTTGGGGATTGGAGTGTAATTGTATACTTTTTCAATAGGAATATATCCTCCTATAGCTAAAGGTTCCTTGTCTGTATCTAATGCTTGATAGAAATCAAAATACATAACAGTATTAGGGGTCATAATGACATCGTGTCCTTGTTGAGCAGCTTTTACTCCACCGGCTTCTCCACGCCAGGACATAACTGTTGCTTGAGGATCAGCATTGCCTTCTAGAATTTCATCCCATCCAATTGTTTTTCTATTTTTTTTCTTAAGGTATTCTGATACGTGCTTCATTATAAAGCTTTGCAGATATTGTTCTTTTGTATATATTGAATCTGATTTTATGTTTTGCTTTTGAATAAATGCCTGGCATTTAGGACAATGCTTCCACTGGGTCTTAGGGCATTCGTCGCCTCCTATATGTATGTATGTGGAAGGAAACATTTCGATAATTTCATTAAAGACATCATCTAAAAACTGGAGTGTCTTGGGGTTTCCTGCACAGAGTACATTTTCTGAAATTCCCCACTTGGTCCATACTTTATAAGGACCTCCTGTACAGCCTAATTCTGGATATGATGCTAATGCAGCTTGCATGTGTCCTGGTAAATCTATTTCTGGTATGATTGTAATCTGTTTATGAGATGCATAGTTGACGATGTCTTTTATTTGTTCTTGGGTATAAAATCTTGGTAAGGTTTTCCATCATATTTTTCAGGATAATCATTGAGATGTCCTATTAATGTTTCTTCTCTTTTTGAGCCGATTTGTGTTAAACGAGGGTGTTTTTTTTATCTCTATACGCCATCCTTGGTCGTCTGTAAGATGCCAGTGTAAGGTGTTCATGTTGTGCATGGCCATCATATCGATATATGTCTTGATTTCGTTAACGCTGAAAAAATGTCTACTTACGTCAAGATGTGCTCCTCTATATTGGAAGTAGGGAAAATCGTTAATGTGTACAGCTGGAAGTGCTATAACTTTATTTTCTTGTGCTATAGGCAATGCTTTCCATAAGCTTTGTATGCCATAAAAAATACCAGCCTCACTGTTGCCACTAATGGTAATTTGATGGGAGTTGATGTCTATCTGATATCCTTCCAAATTAGTACTTTGGGGTACAATTTGTAGAATAATAGAGTTATTTGCCTTAGTGCCGGAGTCTATTGTTATTTCTTTATGAGTTTTTTCTTCTATATATTGTGCCAATAGTTGTTGCGTACTCTTTCAATTTTTTTATTTCCTTTTGGGTATAGTATGTTTGTTTTTTTATTGATAATGAATGGATCTTCATTACTTTTTAATTGGATTTGTTGAGGCAATGGGATGATTTGGTAATCAGCTTGTATGCTTTCTTCTTGACAAGACAAAAGTGTAAGTAGGGCTGATAGTAGGCAAAGGGAAAGTTTTATGGTTCTTTTCATAATATAACAAATTAGATAGTTAATAAAATTAATTATTAATTATCGCAAATATATAATTAATTTTTTCTTAATGTAACGATGGGTATACAGTTTAATGTTTTTTATAAGCTTATTCAATTTTGTCTGTTTAAGGCAGAATTCCTTGAATATGAATTTATTTATAGGGTAATTTGATTTATTATATTTGAAAGAGATGCTTTCTAAAAAATATTATTATATTTGAAAGAGGAATTAATAAGGAAGGAAATATGACTCGAAAGTTATTGGAAGAAATCGAAAGGGGGTCGAAGAATGCACTGACCAAGAAACGGATTATTACTTATTATATGTATAACCGTTCATCTACTATACCAGATTTGTCGAAAGAACTTGATTTAAGTGTACCTACCGTTACAAAATTTATTATGGAGATGTGTGATGAAGGGTACATCATGAGTTACGGAAAGCAGGAAACCAGCGAAGGGCGTCCTCCTACTTTGTATGGATTGACTTCCGATTCTGGATATTTTATAGGAGTTGACATTAAGAAGTTCAGTTTAAACATTGGACTTATGAATTTTGTGGGAGATTTTGTAGACCTGAAGATGGGTATCCCTTACGAAACAGAAAATAGTCCGGAGGGATTGAATAAACTGTGTGGATACATCACAGATTTCATAAATCATGCAAATATTGATAAAGAGAAGATTTTGAATATAGGAGTCAATATTTCCGGTCGGGTCAATCCTGAGTTAGGATACAGTTTCAGTCTGTTTAATTTCGAGGAACGTCCGCTGGCAGAGATTATGACTGAAAAGATAGGCTATAAGGTTACAATTGATAATGATACCCGTGCCATGACGTATGGAGAAATGGTCAAAGGGTTGGTGAAAGGAGAAAAAAATATCATCTTTATAAATTTGAGTTGGGGACTTGGAGCCGGATTGGTAATAAATGGAGATATTTTTACCGGAAAGTCAGGCTTTTCGGGAGAGTTTGGACATTTTAATGTGTTCGATAATGAGATTCTTTGTCATTGTGGTAAGCGTGGATGTCTGGAAACGGAGGTTTCTGGAGCTGCTTTGCATCGGAAGCTGGTGCAATGTGTGCAAGATGGCAAACAGTCTATTCTTTCCAAACGCATCTTACATGGTGATACTTCTTTGACATTAGATGAAATCATATCTGCAACCAACAAAGAAGATTTGCTTTGTATCGAACTGGTTGAGGAAATCGGACAGAAATTGGGACGTTATCTGGCTGGATTGATTAATTTGCTTAATCCCGAACTTGTTATTATTGGTGGAGTTTTAGCTCAGACGGGAGATTATATTCTGCAACCGATAAAGAGTGCGGTCCGTAAGTATTCATTGAATTTGGTAAATAAGGATTCAGTTATAGCGTTGTCGAAGTTGCTTGATAAGGCTGGAGTCATAGGAGCTTGTATGTTATCGCGTAGAAGTATGTTTGAGTCATAAATGGTAGATTGTTTCCTCTTTTTAACCCTTCACTTTCTTCATGGCATGTGAGAATGAAGACGTTTCGCATATAATTGTACTATCGGGTGAAGGGAAGAAAGATGTAGGACAAAAAACAATATCTTGTTTTCTGGAAAATATCAGCATATTTTGGAGAATTCTTCTTGATGTTTTTGAAAAATTTGTACGAAAATTTAGAGCTTTTATTGGACGTTGTAAATCAGTGATTTAAAAGTGTAAATATAAAAGGAAGCTTCCTTAAGATAGAACTTGGAAATAAAAATCTCCTGCTTTAGCCGTTGTTTATTTCAATTACAAGACTAAAAGCAGGAGTTTTTTTATGTTGTAACTAATGGATTATAAGTAATCCTATCTCAGTTTTTTATTTTGAAACAGCCCTTTTTTTTTAATAAACTATTGTTTTTCAGGTGTTGGATGTTTGATTATTTTGTATCCGATAGCTGCAACGATGATACTCATAATCGGGCTGAGAATATTGAAGAAGCAATAAGGCAGATAGGTTAGGGTAGGAACATTCAGGATGGTAGCCTGTGTCATACCACATGAATTCCAGGGAATCAATACGGAGGTCACCGTTACTGAGTCTTCGGTTGTACGGCTTAACAGTCTGCTTTCATATCCTTGTTTTCTGTATATATTACCAAACATGCTTCCTGTCAGAATGATACTTATGTACTGGTCGGCAGTGGCTAAGTTCATGAATAAACCAGAACATACTGTTGATGAAACCAGACTGAAGCGGTTTTTCATAAAACGTACAAAAACAGATGTGATACTTCCCAACATACCACTTGCGGTCATGGCCCCTCCGAAGCACATGGAGCATAGTATCAGCCAGATCGTGTTTGTCATGCCTGCCATTCCCCGTGTGGCAACGAGCTCTGTCAGAGCTGCATTACCGGTTTCAAGATTGGTACTTCCGTAACAGGTTATCATCACTCCTTTAAACAGGTTTTCTTCTCCAGCAATTTCATTCAACAGGTTAGGTTGGAAAATGATTGCTGCTATGCAGGCTAAAAATGTAGAAATCGTAAGAGTTATGATAGAAGGAACCTTTCGGGCTATCAGAATTCCGGTTACGACGGGGACGATAAGTAACCAGGGGGTAATGTTGAATTTGTTTCCAGACTTATTGCTACTTCTGTCATATGCTCCATAGTATGGGCATTATGGGTGAATCCCATGATGGTAAACAGAATGAGTGTGATTACCAGTGAAGGGATGGTCGTGATGAGCATGTAGCGGATATGACGGAATAAAGGAGTTTCCGTAATGGATGAGGCTAGAATCGTTGTTTCAGACAGTGGGGAGATTTTATCACCGAAGTAAGAGCCTGAAATGATTGCTCCAGCTATCCAGCCTTCGTGAAAACCTTGTGACTTGCCTATACCTAGCAATGCAATTCCGATGGTGGCGATTGTTGTCCACGAACTTCCTGTCATGACAGAGATAAGTACGCAGATGATGCAGGTAGATGTCAGAAAAAAGTCTGGATGAATAATTTGCATTCCATAATAGATAAGTGTGGGAACAATACCACTTATCATCCAGCTTCCACTCAATGCTCCGATGATGAGCAGAATGATAATGGCTGTAGCAACCCCCGAAATATTGTTCGTTATGGCAAGTTCATAATCTTTCCATGGAATGCGGTAGAAAGCCATTCCTATAAATATACAGACAGCGGTGGTTACCAGCAAGGAAATCTGACTACCGCCGTTTAGTGCGTCGCTCCCGAATGTACTGATGGTAGCAACTAACATGCATATCAGTATAATTATCGGTAAAAAAGAAATCAGTGGTGAAGGGAATTTTTTTTATTGAATTCATTATATCTTAATTGTTTAGCGGGCGCAAAGATACAACAAATCTGTTTAAATATGCATTTTAAGTGGATAAAATGCGTGAAAATTTTAGATAAAATGCATGAATATGTATGTTTCTCGTGAAATGAAGGCATAAAAAAGACACAGACCTGATGCCTGAACAAGTAAATTCTGATTGGGTGTTTGGCCGGAATTTACTTCTAAGCACAAAGTCTGTGTCTTTTATATTTAGAGTTTATATCCCCATTGGTCGAGAGCAAACGACCAGTTCTTTTCTACCAGTCTACCGTTTCAGGTTTGTACTGATATTGGTTTTTCTTGTAACCTTTCTTTTTGTTCACGTATGCTTCGATAGCAGGACGAGCTTCGTCGAATCCCGGAATAGAAAGTTTCTGATAAATTTCCTGTGTCAGGTCGAAAGCATTCTTTTCATAGTCTTCGAATTTGACTTCTACCAGATTACCTTCCGGAATGAATTTCTTGTCAGCTTCGTATTTATGATACAGTTTGGCATAAACAGAGAGGATGTTTTCTTGTAACTGTTCGTTGCTGATATCCTGTAATTTCAACGGCTGGATGGTATTGGTGAAGAAGCTTCTTGTTGATTCGAATACCGTATATGGATTACGCATCAGGTAAATGAACTTGGCATTCGGGAACATTTTTACCAGCTCTTTTACTCGTCCGGTGTGCGGAGGGTTCTTGCTCAAGAACTGTGTTCCGTGGGTATTCCATAAGGAGATTTTAATCAGTTTGGTAAATGTCTCTTCGAATACTTTCAGCTCTTCATCACTGATGTCGTCAAACAACAGGTACTTGTCGGCATATTCTTGCATGTGCTTAGGCAAGAACCAGAAGTTGTAGTATGTGTACGGCATCATATTTGCCAGTGCAAATTCTTCTTCCTGAGGCAGATCGACAGCCAGTTCCATGTTGTCTGTCGGACGTTTGTCGGGCATCAGCCAGCTCATATTCTTTTTGAAGAAGGGTTGTCCCCACATCATCAGGTGTGGAAATACAGTCTGGTATGTAGTGTTATAACCGAAGTGCTTGTCGCATGAAAAGACGTTATGCATGAAAGTTGTTCCGCTTCTCCAGTGTCCCAGGATAAATACCGGATCGTGTTCCAGCGGTTGGTTAGCAAGCAATTTTTCGTAACGCTTGTCTTGCAGCGGCTTTAAGGTAGAAAGCAGACGGCATACCGCCTTGGTGAGGCGGTATTTTCCTTTATATGTCTGATCTATCGTTCTACCTGCTGTTATCTGGTTGAATGTTTTCCAGTCTGCACCTACAAGGGTATTGATAGGCAGTTTACTGAATTCAAGTAATCCCATTTTATAAATTTAAGTTGATACTTTAAAAACTTATTTTTTTACTTCGATGGCAATGCCTTGTCTGGACAATTCTTTTACAGCTTTGTCTATAGCTTCATAGTGTTCGGGAGCAATGCCCAGTTTAGGCAGGTCGAGAACTGGCAATTCCATCGTATTGTGCATATCCTTGTCTTCTACACGGTTCAGAATCATACCAACGGCACTGGTATTGTTGGTAATCGGGTCGATGAGTATGAAAGAGCCGGTTGCTTATTTTGGGTATAAGGGTCGAAGAACAGTTCTTTGGATGAGGTCAGTACAACGTGAGCAATCTGGTTCAACTGCATAGGGATGTCTTCTTTAGTCAGACGTCCGTTTTCTACGCTCAGATGTTCCATTGTATTGATATCCACCTTGTATTTAATGCTGTCTACACGGGTGCGGCTGGTGTTGGTGGTTTGCTTCAGGAAGAATGATTTCTCCATGTCCATTTTTTCTTCATCCATCCATACCAGCATGGCTTCGAAGTTACGTCCTATCATAGGAACATTATCCGGATGAACCAGCATTTCGCCACGTGATACGTCTATCTCGTCTTCCAGTGTCAGGGTTACCGACATTGGAGGATAAGCATAATCCAGTTCACCGTCGTAAGTAACAATGCTCTTTACTCGTGACTTCTTGCCTGAAGCAATGCCATTACTTCATCTCCCTTACGTACAACTCCCGAAGCAACTTTGGCGCTGAATCCGCGGAAGTCAAGGTTTGGACGAAGTACATACTGTACCGGATAGCGGAAATCAGTCAGGTTGTGGTCGTTGCCGATGTGTACGGTTTCGAGGAATTCCAGCAGTGACGGACCGCTGTACCACGGAGTACGGTCGGATTTTTCAACCACGTTATCACCGTCGAGTGCTGACAGCGGAATACAATTTACATCGGGTACTCCCAGCGTCGATAAATGCCTTATAGTCGGCAACAATCTTGTCGAAGACTTCTTTGGAGAAATCTACCAGGTCCATTTTGTTGACTGCCAGAACTACGTGTTTGATTCCCAGCAGGGATACCAGATATGTATGGCGGCGAGTTTGTGTAATGACTCCTGTGCGGGCGTCAACAAGAATGATGGCAAGATTAGCAGTCGAACCACCGGTAATCATGTTACGGGTATACTGTTCGTGTCCCGGAGTGTCGGCTATGATAAACTTACGGTTGTTGGTTGAGAAATAGCGGTATGCCACATCAATAGTAATACCTTGTTCACGTTCAGCTTTCAGTCCATCCAGCAGCAGAGCATAGTCGATGTGTTCTCCGGCATTTCCCATTCTCTTACTGTCACGTTCCAATGCGTCGAGCTGGTCTTCATACAGTTTCTTACTGTCAAAGAGAAGGCGTCCGATAAGTGTAGACTTTCCATCATCTACCGATCCGGCTGTAAGAAAACGGAGCAAGTCTTTCTGCTCGTCCTTTTTAAGAAATTCTTCGATAGACATAGTCCCTCTGGCTTCACCTTCCATTGGGTTTCCCGATTTGTTTTTATCTAGTTCTTCCATGATTTTCAGTTTTGTTAGAAGTATCCTTCACGTTTTTTTCTGTTCCATACTAGCTTCCTGGTCGAAGTCGATGACGCGGGTTGTACGTTCACTCTTGGTAGTAGTCATCATTTCTTCTACGATTTTTTCTATCGTGTCGGCTTCACTTTCGATAGCACCGGTCAGAGGCCAGCATCCCAGCGTACGGAAGCGGATTTTTTTCATTTCTATTTTATCGCGGTATTTTTCCGGCAAACGGTCGTCGTCTGGCATGATCAGCTGTCCGTCGATGTTGACAACCGGTCGTTCTTTGGCAAAATACAATGGAACGATAGGAATATTTTCCAGACGGATATACTGCCAGATGTCCAGTTCGGTCCAGTTGCTCAACGGGAATACACGAATACTTTCTCCTTTGCGGATACGGGTATTGTATATGTCCCAAAGTTCCGGACGCTGGTTTTTGGGATCCCACTGGTGAAATTCGTTACGGAAGGAGAAGATACGTTCTTTGGCACGTGACTTTTCTTCATCGCGACGGGCACCTCCGAAAGCTGCGTCAAACTTATATTTGTCGAGTGCATGTAGCAGAGCTTGTGTCTTCATCAGATCGGTATGTACTTTACTTCCGTGAGTAAACGGGCCCACACCTGCGCGGAAAGCTTCCATGTTGCTTTCTACAATCAGGTTCCAGCCATATTTTTTTGCGTACTCATCGCGGAATTGGATCATTTCTTTGAATTTCCATTTCGAATCGATGTGCATCAATGGAAATGGGACTTTTCCCGGAGCAAAAGCCTTTTCGGCAAGTCGTACCATTACAGATGAATCTTTTCCGATGCTGTATAGCATAACCGGATTTTCAAATTCGGCAGCCACCTCACGGATTATATGGATAGACTCGGCTTCGAGTTCTTTCAGGTGGCTTAATTTATATTCTTCTTTCATATCTGAATTATGAATGTTTTTGTTCAAATTTTTGGATAAGTGAAAAACAGACTCGCACAAAAGTACTCATATTATTTCATAAACCAGTAGTTTCTTGTGCAAAAGTCGTAGTCCTGACATGTTTACCGGGTTACTCTCGGCAGGATTAATTCCAGCAGTTTATTGACTGATTCTTCTACGGAAAGTTTGGAAGTATCCAGTGAAAGAGCAGGGTGTTGCGGAGCTTCGAACGGTGCAGATATACCTGTAAAGTTCTTGATTTCTCCCTTGCGTGCCTTAGCATACAAACCTTTTACGTCGCGACGTTCGCATTCTTCGATAGGAGTGCTTACGTAAATTTCCATAAAATCTTCCTTACCTATAATATTTGCTGCCATTTCTCGAATGTCATTGTTCGGACTGATGAAGGCAGCAATGGTAATGATACCTGTATCGACAAACAGTTTGCCTATTTCGGCAATACGGCGGATGTTTTCTATACGGTCTTCGGCAGAAAATCCCAGATTATTATTGATTCCGCTGCGGATATTATCACCGTCCAGGATACGACAAAGTAATCCGCGCTTTTGAAGTTCACGCTCTAAAGCAATGGCGATAGTACTTTTTCCAGAGCCGCTCAGTCCGGTAAACCAAATCATTACGCTATGTTGTTTTAATAATTCTTCTTTATCAGAACGGCTTAGCATGCGGTCGAATATCGGGTAAATATGTTTAGTTTCTTCCATATCGTTTGTTAGTTAATTAAAAAGGCCATATTTGAGGTATGACGAATACAGAAATTAAGAATGTGATAATATTCAAAGGTAATCCGATTCGTACAAAATCGGTAAACTTATAGTTTCCAATACCTTGTACGATAAGATTTGTCTGGTAACCGATTGGAGTAGAGAAGCTCGCTGAAGCTGCCATACATATTACAACGAAGAAAGGCATCGGATTTACTCCCAGCTGCTGTGACAGAGAAAGAGCCAACGGGAAAGATAAAGCTGCCGCAGCATTGTTGGTTATCAGTTCTGTAAAGATATTGGTAATAATGAACAGTACGGCCAACAGAATATATGGACCATGGCTTCGGCTGAGATCGATAATGTAACCTGCAAGTAAGTCAGCTACTCCTGAGTTTTCCATTGCCTTGCTGATTGCAAAGGCACATGCGATGGTTATCAGGATATCCCATGAAATATATTTAGTGTATTTGCGAGGTGGGAATATCTTGGTCCATGCCATAATGACCGTTGTGATGGATACAAAGAAAAACATATCCAGCTTAATGCCTTCTGGCAGGAGTTTCTGTATAGCAGGTAATTCACCAATAGTTGCTCCTATAATCATAAAAAGCAATAGGAACAAGGCAAACCAGCGTTTCTTTTTCCCTGCCGGTTCATAATCTTTACCATTGGCAAGCATGATAAATACAGAAGATTCTCCCCAGGTCTTTACGAAACTGTCGTCGGCAAGTAATATCAGTGTGTCACCCTCACGGAAACGGATTTCGCTCAGGTCCTTATAGGTATTACCTCCTCGGCGGAGTTCTTTTACTTCTGCACCATAATGGCGTTTAAAGTCGAAATCGTTAACCCGCTTGTTAATACCGGGGAAACGTGCACCGATGACGGCTTCTACAGGATGAAGGGAGGGATTGTTTTCTTCTTCTTCATCTGACAGAGTTTCAGGACGGTCGGCCGGCAGAAGTTTACTAGAGAAAAGGAACAGGTAAATAATGCCTGCAATGGCTATGAAAATACCGACTTTCCCTAGCTCGAACATACTGAATCCTTTCATTCCGGCTTCTTGTATCATACTGTGTACTACCAGGTTGGTTGAAGTACCTATCAGTGTACAGATACCTCCCAGGATAGTTACATACGACAGAGGTATCAGAAAATAGGTTGCGGGTAGTTTTACATAATTTGCCCATCTCTTGATAATAGGAGCAAAGATAACTACAACTGGAGTATTATTCAGAAAAGCTGAAATAAAAGCAATCGTGGGCAGCATGCGTGCCTGTGCCTTAAAAACAGTAGTCTGTGATTGAGGCAGTAGCTTTTTTATAACTTGTGTCAGTGCACCGCTTTGGCGGATACCTTCGCTTACCAGGAACAGCATGGCAACGGTGATCATACCTTTGTTGCTGAACCCTTCCAGCATTTCTTTAGGACTGAGGATTCCGGTACAAAGGAATATGACAACGACCGAGAATAGAATCATTCCCGGACGCATCTTATCCATTATCAGCGCTGTCAGCATGGCAACAAGCGCGACAAGTACAATAATAACTTCTAATGTCATAAATAGGTTATTCGGCGATGAACCATGGATTTAACAAGTCTTCTTTATTGTATTCCAAAGGATGTTGGGTGCCGGCCTGATAGACTTCTTTTCCCATGGCACGAATTATGGCGTGACCGGCAGCGGTATCCCATTCCATAGTAGGAGCAAAACGGGGATATACGTCTGCTTTTCCTTCAGCTATCAGACAGAGCTTCAGTGAACTACCTTTCGATACGGTTTCCACTTCTTGATGTTTTTGCTTCATCTCTTCGATATAAGCCTCTGTTTCCGGCGTAAGGTGAGAGCGGGATGCAACTATTATGAAACTGCTTCGCTGCGCTTCTTCCTGATAGGGCAGACGATGTGCCTTGCTGATAAGGCTGTCGACTGTTTCCTCTGAATCCAATTGAGTGATATGCTCTATTTTGTAAGCTCCGTACTGGCTGTCGGCAAAGTATAATTCCTCTTTTACAGGAATATAGATAACTCCTGCTTCCGGCTTTCCATTTTTTACATAAGCAATGTTGACGGTAAATTCTCCGTTACGTTTAATAAACTCTTTAGTTCCGTCCAACGGATCAACAATCCAAAGTTCATTCCAGCTTTGCCGTTCTTCAACCGGAATTTTTTTCCCTTCTTCGCTGAGAACAGGATAAGGAGTTGAAGCTAATCGTGCTGCAATGACCATATGCGACTTGCGGTCGGCGATAGTCAGTGGTGAGTTATCTGCTTTTTTCTCTATCTCAAAATCCGCGTTAGGATCGGTGTATACACTCATTATTTCTGATCCAGCTTCCAGTGATGCGCGGATGGCTGTAAGTAATAAATTCTTGTCCATATTATCTAAATCGTTGTAAAATAACAACATTTTATCCTATTGTTAGTAGTTTAATCTTCGCTTTTTTTGGCCTTCGTCATTGTTTATAACTTCTTTTAAGCAGAAACCGCTTTTATTCGAGTGGTTTTATCTCTTTCGACTGCTTCCATACTCGTAGCATATAATACGCGCAATGAGTAAATGCAAAAATGAACGAAATAGTCAATAATGTTTTGTCTGCATCCCATCCTACGGTTTGCTGATGCCATAATCCGGTAATGATACATAGTACAGACAGAGCAAGTCCTAAGATATTTAATACGATATCTCCTTTACGATGTGCTTGTCCCGGTTCCAGCTTGCTGTATTTTCTACCATACGAAGCATATACATCCAGACCTATCAACATCCAGAGAACAAGTCTTATCCATGTGTCGGCCGGAAGAAAACACATCATACACAGGCAGGTAAGGATACCCATAATAGGAACGAAGGGGACGAACGGTGTCTTGAAGGTACGGTGCACATTGGGCATGGTTTTTCGTACGATTAATACAGCTGCACATACTAGTGTGAATGCAAGCAGCGTTCCTATACTTGTCATTTCTCCTGCCACTTGGGCTGGTACAAATCCGGCCAGCAGGCTGACTACAATCATAAAGAGGAAATTGCTATGTACAGGAGTGCGGAAACGCTCGTTGATGCGTGAGAAAAATGGAGGTAACAGTCCGTCATGGCTCATACTTAAAAATACGCGGCTTTGTCCGAGTAATGTTACCATGATGACCGAGCAGTATCCGAAGAGAATGGCAAGAATGATGCTTTATTCAGCCATGGATAGGCTTGCACGAATACACCTGCTGCATTTGTACTTCCCATATGTTCGATAGCTACTGCCACGGGAGCGATACCTTCTTGTCCTTTGAATTCTGTATAGTGTGCTACTCCTGTCATGACATGTGCAAACAGAATGTACAGGATGGTACATACCAGCAGAGAAACAAGGATTCCGATAGGCATGTTTCGCTGTGGATTTCGGGTTTCCTGAGCAGCAGTGCTTACTGCATCGAAGCCTAGAAAAGCGAAGAATACGATGGCGGCTCCGCGTAATATGCCGGAAATGCCGAACTCTCCAAGTTTGCCAGTATTTCTGGAATATAAGGCACATAATTTTCTGCTTGAATGAATTTCCAGCCGAGAATAACAAATACCAGAATAACACCTATTTTCAGGAAAACAATAAATCCATTGAATAAAGAACTGCCTGCTATGCCACGCATCAGAATCAGGCTCATGAGTACTACTATCAGCATGGCAGGAATATTGACTATACCTCCATCCCACGGACATGCACTGAGGGCATGTGGCAACTCAATGCCTATACCTTGCAGAAAGACAACGAGATAACGGCTCCAGCTGATGCTGACGGTCGTTGCTGCTACGGTATACTCCAATACGAGGTCCCAGCCTATAATCCAGGCTATCAGTCTCCCATTGTTGCATACGAGTAGGTGTAAGCACTTCCTGCTACTGGAATCATGGATGCAAATTCTGCATAACACAATCCGGCGAAACAGCAACCTATGGCTGCAACGATAAAGGATAAAGTAATGGCCGGGCCTGTATACTCGGAAGCTACGGTTCCGGTAATGGAAAATAGTCCGGCTCCAATAATGACACCTACTCCCAAAGCTACCAAGCTGACTGGTCCGAGTACACGTTTCAACGTTTTACTACCCGACTGCTGTGCTTCTGCTTGTAGGGTTTCAATACTTTTTCTTATAAATAATCCCATTTTGAAGTATTTGCTTGAATGTTATAGGTTGCAAAGATAGTATTTATTCTGGATGTGTGACTCTTTTTTATATGTATCTTGTTGATATATACAGAAAAAACGTCCTGATGTTTTGGGTAAATTATATGTACTTTAACCAAAACTATCAGGACGTTTTTGTTATTATTTGTGCTGATTGAAAGATTGTTTATGTAAAGAATACTTGCATTGTTTATGAGTCTGCGAATGTTTTTATTTCAGGTATAAAGAAACTTTTCCGCTAATTTGCAACAGAGATATTTCACACATCTTTGTATCGTATTCGGCAGAAAGTATTCGTTCTTCTGCATCTAACAGGCTCTTTTGTGCTTCACGCATTTCAATACCAGACAAATCTCCTAACAGATATCGTTCTTTGGCTATTTCGTGATTTTCTTTTGCTGCAATCAAGTTCTGACGTTCCAGATTGAGTAAGCGAATATTGTTACGGTATGCCTGCCACAAATTGCTGAGATCGGCACGTAAACCTTGTTCCAGTTGTTCGCGTTCAAGTTGGGCATTTCGTATAGCAAGGCTTGCATTGCGTTTTTCACGTCGACGATTGCCATCGAAAATGTTGAATCCGATGGTAATACCTCCATTAAATCCCCAGTTGTTCCGTCGTTGGATGGAGTTGATATCATATTTGTTCAGGGTATAGCCATATCCGGCATTCAGCCTTAGATAAGGATAATTGCGTGACAACACTTTCTTATAGTCCAGTTCAGCTAAAGTTGAATTTTGGTCAGCTTTCAATAAATTGGCATTGGTGTTTAGCGTAGCATTCCACAATTCATTGAAATCGAGCGAATGCTTCAGCTCGATAATAGAATCCTTTACTTTTATCGGACGGTCCACATCTTTATTTGCCATCATTTCATTCAGGTTGATACGCGAGGTATGTACCAGCTCTTGCTGTTTCATATACTGTGCACTATCGGCATTAAAATCGACTTTTTGCCTGTTGATAATCCAGACGAGAGAAGTTTCCGATGTGATAGCGCTCTTCTACGATACGTAAACGTTCTTTTGATAACGAAACAGCATAACGGAAATTTTTCAGGCGTATTTCCTGCTGAATATAATTGTAATATTCTGCTGTCAGACTGGCGATAAAGTCTTCTATTGCTATACGGGTATTGGTTGCTCCCTGGCGTTCCAGCTCCTTGAGTTCCTTGTATGTTGTACTGATGTTGAATCCGTCGAAGATGGTCCAGTTCAGATCCACACCGGCATCAAGAGTCTGGTCGAATACGTTTCGTTCTTTGACAACACTTCCGTCATTTCGTTGTGTAGAGTTGGTATTGTCAATGTTTCCGGTATACCCTGCCGTCAAGTCTATTGTAGGCAGATAACCGGCGTTGGCAAGCGTTGCATTATTCTTGCTTATCTGTTCTTCATTGCGAGAGATGCGGAGAGAGTAATTGTTCAACAGTCCTTCCTCCAGACATTGCTTTAATGTGTATTCATATTGTGCGTGGGCCGGAAGGGTAGTGACAAACCAGATTATCAGTGATATATATGCAAAATGTTTCATGCTTTTTTCTCTTTTTTTATTCGGTTAGTAGAAATGTAAGTGTAGATAGCTGGTACGATATACATCGTAAGGAAAGTAGATATTAACATACCTCCTACGACGGCTGTTCCCATTGCAATACGTTGGTTAGCGCCTTCTCCTGTAGCGAATGCCAATGGTATCAAGCTAGAATTGTTGATGCACTGGTCATCAAGATCGGGCGTAGGCGCTGTAAGGCCGCGTCGCGTATAGCCAGCATTTTATC
>ENA-OQJS01000103-OQJS01000103.1-human-gut-metagenome-genome-assembly--contig:-NODE-103-length-16281-cov-1.546552_pt1 | contig 16281 bp, 15 predicted proteins | sample MGYA00242598_ERZ504764 | MGnify/ENA primary metagenome ERZ504764 (study PRJEB26092, sample SAMD00036368) | human gut metagenome | host: Homo sapiens | study: EMG produced TPA metagenomics assembly of...
TCTGCCAGTATATAAACTGCCCCAACGGTTCAGGACTCAACAACAACGAACGCTTTTCTTTTCGGAAAGTTTTCTGCCATGAAAGATTACTCGTCGGACAGCCTCCCAAAAACCTGAATGCATACAGAGTCCCACCCCGAAAGCCAACAACAAGATGTCGCTAAAAAAAGGAGCGGAAAAAAAGCCGTCGCCAACATTTCTGAGTTGCCAGCGTAACCCTTCCGCACTGAGCAGACTCTGAACGCCCGACCAGCCATATATGCTCCCAACCCATGAAAGGAGGGCCACTACCAACGTAAGCAGAAAGAAAAGCGTGGCAGGATGAAGGAAGTGTCTATTCATCATCAGGTTCCAGATTGTCGATATCCAATATCCTCAGTTCAAAAGCCCGTGTTACCAATCGGCAAGCATTTACTCCGGTACGCTCCTCAGGACGGAACAAGCGGTTTACCAATTCATTCTGACGTTTTTCTATCGATTTCACTCCAAAGGGCATAGCCTTCAGGTTGGTGATCATTTCCTTAGTATACCCCAAAGCCAAATGGCGAAGCAAACGTTCGTCATATTCATCGATATCATAATCAATGATCGCTTCCTGACGCCGCATCTCCACCTCTACCGACTGCTTGAAGCGTTCCACAATTTTTTCCAGTATCGGATAGTTGAACACTAATTTCTTTCCTGCCATGACAGCCTCTACATCCGTAGCAGTCAACAGCTCACCTGTTTTCAGAATGATCCCGTCAGCACCTGCATTTAAAGCATCAACCCATAATTTTTCATTCAATACTTCACCGGTAAAAATCAAAACTTTCAGTTCCGGACGTTCACGATGCAAACGGGCACAAATATCAACACCGATAGTAGTAGAACCTCCTAAACCTAAATCAAGCAAAATCAAATCGGGAGTATGCTGTTCCAGCAACGGCCAAAATTCAGCTTCAGTCATAGCCGTACCTATAACTTCTGCATTAGGTATCTCGTGACGAAAGATTTCTTCCGTCCCTTTTAATTCCAACTTAACATCTTCTACAATGATAACTTTAAACTTTTCCATATATTCAGTCTTTTTACTTTTTCACAATAAGCGGTATGGTAAACCATACGGTATATCCTCCCTCTGAAGACGGACAAGCATTAATCCGGCATCCACGATGTCCTGCGAACTCATCATGTTCGCGAATTATCTGCTTACAGACCAGAAACTCTGTACCCTGCAGGCCAGCTGTGCCGCCTTCATGAAAACGAGACAATGCCGGATAAAACAGATCGTTCAGTTCTGCCTGTGTATGATTCCGTCGGGTATCCGTAAAGTTGAAACGTGCAAAGCCGTTTTCCTGAAAACTGATAACTTCAGAACACCCGTCTGCGGGAAACGTACAGCCTCATCGAGTAAATTTTCGAAGAGAAATAAAAGCAAAACACCATCTCCTGCTACTGACAAGCCTGCTTCCTGCTCGACTTCCAACTTCAGCGAATGTGACAGTTTACGAGATATTTTACGCAAATATTTTTCTACTTGTCCCATTAACACAGCTACATTGACCTCTGCCCGTCGGAACGTTATATCGTCAAGCTGACGGGAGGCACACGAACTAAGTAAAGTAAATATATCTTTATAATAGCTCACCAGTTCAGAAATGGTTTGCAGCTGCTGTTTCTCCTCCTGTAAAGAGATATTATCCTGCCTGTTCAGACGATCGACTATCCGCTTTATCCGGTTAGGATAATAGATTGTTTCATGCTTTATGGTAGACAAACAATTATCGAGTACCATATTCTGCACATGCAGCATATTTTCTTCATAAGAAGCTCGCCTTGCATCATCCTGAGCCAATTCTATGTCGTAATGTTTACGTCTGACACAGACCACCGCATTATGCAACACAACAGCAAGATAACTTACAATCAGCTCTACCATCAATCTGTCATTTTCGCGCACACAAGGAAGTGCGGCCTTCACGGCAAGTACACCTGCACAATAATTCTCTTCATTAATATCTACATTCAGCGGAAAATAATTCCAGGAAGCTTCATTCGTCCACGATACTAGTTTCTTTTCAAAACAGCGTTCCATCCGGTTACACAAATCTTCGTTCTCTCCTTCTTCACCGAAAATATAATGCAAAGATGAGGTTTCTTCATCGTATAAGGCTAAAGCCATATCCGCAATGGGGAACAGTTCATTCATTTCCTTGGAAAGCTTTTTAAGAATGTCTTCTGCTACATTACTTTCTTCTTCATCTCCTGGCTGCGCAACAGAGAAGATAGACTGGTTTATCTCGAATACCTGCTCCATATTATAGCGATAATGCAAACGATGACGTAAGTATAGTATATAATAACCGGCCAGACAGACCACAACCAGTAAAAGAAAAATTCCTAAGGCTATCAGCTTATTATTGGCAGACTGCTGCATCCGCACACAATATTCTTCCAGCGAACGGTCTTTACTAATCTGCTTGTACAAGGTAGTATAAGCACGATTATTATAATAATATGTACGGAAATCCTTTACTGCAAGTCCGGCTACAGCTGCTTCATTACGAACATCAAGCAGAATATAATAATCGGTATCAAATCCTTGGGCCAACCATGTCTGTTCTGCTGCTTCATAATCATCGCGATATAATTTCAGCAACGGATATTTTCGCTTGGAATATTTCAGATAGTGCAGATTCATGTAATATAAAACACTGTCGGCATATACCAGCGCCTCCTGATAGCGAGCATTTACATTGCAATCGTACACCCAGTTTGCATAATCATTAGCAATCGACAGCAAACTGTCGTAAGCAACTCTGTTCTTTTCTTCAGGCTGTTTGTATACCGACGACTGACAGCTACCCAGGCCTAAAATACTCATGGCGAATATCAGACATATAGAAAGAGTTCTTTTTACTCCTTTAGGCAATCTGAAATAAAAACGACTTCCTTTTCCCAATGTACTGTCTATCGAGAAACAACAAACGCTGAATACAGCATTAGTCTTACGGTACTTCTCAATAATCCCTTTACAATTCATCAAGCCAAAACCAGATCCCTTCTGCCGGCGCAATTCCTCCGTATCAGCAGCTGTTCCCATTCCAATAGCTCCAGAATCATAGACCTTCTCACCTAAGATACGGTTTACATCCTCTTCCGACAGACCAGGACCGTCATCCGACACTGAAATCTCTACATACTCATCCGTTTCTTTTGTCGATAGTGTAATATGTCCATACTCGGAAGTATACTTACGCGCATTTTCGGTCAAGGTATTTATCATAAAAAGAGTAAGTGCCTTATCGGCTTTTACAACAGCTTCGGTCGGATCGACCTGCAACTCCTGATGTTTTATTTCAAAAGAACGTCTACCTTTAGCAATAATCCCAAAAAGTTCTTTTAAGGCAAAGCTCTCAATGTTCAAACTTAATACCCCTTGACGCATCTTGATCCATATTGCTAATATTTCATTGTACTCATTAATCCGGGTAATTAGTTCGTCGATATATTCAAACTTTCCTTTCTTAATGTCAGCCCGACTGGCATAAGGTACAGATTGCAGCTTATGCACTTCATTAGCTACTCGGTCTATATATGGAAATATACCTGTCACAATAGAAAGACAAGCTTTTTTTACCATGTTCTGACGTTTGTTCTCGGCTACATGCTGTTCATGAATATACTGTTCCTTTTCCAGACGCCGCCGCTCGTCGTCTAAAGAAACAAGATTCATTCCATTTTCCAATGTCCATGCCAGATAAGGCAAGACCAGCTGGAGTAATGTCTGTTTCTCTTTACGAAGCGGATGAGGTAATTCCAATAATAATTTCCCTATATTCTTGCTTTTATCAGGAGAAAAGAGCTCGAAGGCATAAAAGCCGGCTTCAATTTCTTCACGCTCATCTTCCGATGAACACGCTTCTAATACAATTTTTACATCCGTAGCTCCAAAGATATGCTCAAAATCGGTTTTTATCGTATGACAGACAGTATCAGTAATTTCTTCTACTTCTGTTACATTTTCCGGAACAGACGAAGTTATCTTGCGACACAAATCAAATACTTCCTTCAGTATGGATATATAAAGCTTATTTCTCTTGCGCCAACGCCTATTCAGCATAACGAATAATACAATAAGCAGAAAAATCCTATCACTACCAGCAATAATAACGCATTAATCTGTCTTGATTCTTTCTCCAAAGCTGCATAACGACTCTCCAAAGCTTTGTCCTGCCGGGTATAGTCCAGTAAGTCCAAATAAACATTCCGATTGTAATCGGATTCCAGCTTACACCCCATTGCTGCATACGTCCTACTCAATTGCTCACGCAAGCGCAGTATCCATTCCGGTACAGTTTTGATGCCTTCATCCGCAATCCATTTCAGTTCAGTAGACCGTACTTCATCAGGAGCATAGGCCTGCAAGCGATCGGTTGTATCTGTACAGTGATAATATTTTTCATGATGCCAGTTAACATATTGCAATGCAGCTTTCAGGTTCTCCAAAGCCTTTTCCGGCTGTCCCGAGTAATTATAATACGTAGCAATCGTCCGATAAGTTCCCGAAATCTGATAACCGTCACCATATTTCTTAAACAAATCCAGCGCCTGACGTGCATAATACAGCGGCAAGCTGTCAACTGGTAAGTCTTCTTTATTGACCAAACGGAGAAGCCCCGAATGCTTTTCTTCCAATATTTTCCGATTACTGCGAAAATTCAGCAATTCTGCCATAGCCTGCATGGCATTAGCCTCAAAATAAATATATCCTCCTTACGACTCTGAAGTAGACAACTCGTCAGGCAGCCAAACTCTCCAATAGTAATTTCCTCGCGAGCGGGAGCCTCATACATTCCTCCAGAACCTCTCATATATTCATAGTACAACCACTGTGCTGTATCTCCCTGCAACACATCGGGTGTAATAGAATTAATGGAACGCAATGATTCATCGTGCTGTTCCAGATAATAGAAATAAATACCCGATACAATATGAAACTCGGAAACAGCATAATTTAGTCTTTGTTTCTCGTGAGCATCAGAAATAAGGGCCTCATCTTCACGAATACGCTTCAAACGTTGTAAAGCGCTATTCCGGTAATCGTAAAACTCTTTATTCATTGATGTACGCTGACATATTTTCATCATACCTACATCCGAAATCAAATGTTCTATTTCATTACCTCCTTCTTTCAAAGCCTGTAGATACAAAGAAGAAGCCTTTTCAAAATCCATGCGCATAAAGGCACAAAAGCCCATGTTATTTAAAGCCTCTGCACGCAAATCGGAATTTCCTTCAGCCAACTGACATGCGCGCTTGGCTGCTTTCATAGCAACAGACAAGTCTTTATAGCGCATATCATAAGCAAGATGATTCAGAGAATCGGCTTCTGTATAAGAAACTTGCTGCTCCATGTGCCTTTCACACGACATTCCAAAGATGACCGTGAAGCTTATTATCAATATACACATTACTACTCTCATAAGGAAACATACGATTTACTACAAAAGTACAAAGTTCATTGCGAAGAAACGGCAGAGAAGATGATAAAAAAATAAAAGAGGCCATATCACATCGTCTGTACGAAATGATATAGCCTCTTATGGACAAAGTGAAAAAAGATTATTTCTTTGACTCTTCCAGAGAAACTTTTCTAAATTCTTTCAATACTTTTTCCAGTTCCAATGAAGCCTTGCGAGCACGAGTTCCAGCTGCCTTATTTCCTTTAGCAACCTGCAATTCTGCATCAGCAACCAAAGCTGCATTCAATTCCTTAATCTTTGCAATTAATTCGTTCATAATCTCCTGTATTTTTTATTTTAAACCACTCAAAGTAAATACAAATAACTCAATAACAGATATCTTTGTCTTTCTTTTTTACATTATTTAATATAAAACACTGTTTTTCAATGCAACTCGGTTGCAAATAAAGTTAGCGCAGATGAAATCAGACTACGCATATATTGAATTTATGATATAACGTATGTATTTTTGTTTCTGAATAAAAAACATAATCAAATGACACATCATCACAAACATCATCATGAACATCACCATGCAATATCCTCACTTAATTCAATATTTATTGCATGTATAGTAATCAATCTTGCTTTTGTTTTTATTGAAGCAGGAGTAGGTTTTATCTATAACTCATTAGGACTTTTATCCGATGCCGGACATAATCTCAGCGATGTATTCAGTTTGCTGCTTTCTTTATTCGCATTCCGTATGTCACAATACCATAGTAACCGGCATTTCACTTACGGATACAAAAAAAGTACGGTATTAGTTTCACTGGTCAATGCAATTATCCTACTGATAGCGGTAGGAGCCATCGTTATTGAAAGCTTTTACAAACTGAAACATCCGGAAGCGACATCAGGTGAAGCAATATCATGGACAGCGGTATAGGTATTCTTGTGAACGGAATAACGGCATGGCTTTTAATGAAAAATCAGAAACACGATTTGAACGTGCGTGGTGCATTCCTGCATATGGTTATGGACACACTCGTTTCTGTGGGTGTTGTCATATCGGGTATCATTATTATTTATACAGGTTTTACAATCATCGATACTATAATCAGCCTGGTAATTGCCGCCATTATCTTACTCTCTACATGGAGGTTACTGAAGGAAAGTCTCTTTCTTTCATTGGATGCTGTTCCGGAAAACATTGACATTAAGACAATCGAACAAATCCTAACACAGGCTCCGGGCATAGAAGGATGGCATCACTTACATATATGGGCAGTCAGCACTACTGAAAATGCAGCAACTGTACACATCGTCATCAGTAATCTATTACAAATGGAAGAGATAAAATGGAATCTGAAAAATGAATTACGAAAAAAGGGTATTCAGCACACGACTATCGAATGTGAAACTCCCGACTCTTTATGTAAAGACAGAGATTGCTGCTGAATACTTCTTTCAGTTCACTAGTGTTTATATTAGGATACGCCATAAAGCACATATAAATTCTTTTACATATCAGGGATTTGATTGATTACACTCATCAACAAACTAACCAAACACGCTCACAATACTACCAATCATAGTATCTTAATACAAAAAGCCCTATCAAACTCCATACGAGAGAATGATAGGGCAATTTTTTTATCAGCTATAATCAATCTGAATTTTCTGAGTATCTTTATATCCGTTGAAACTCCAACTATCAAAGATCTCAGAGAAAATCAGTTAAGCCTCTTTCTTTGTTGTTTTCTTAGCTGCCGATTTCTTTTCAGTACCTTCAGCTGTTTTCTTGGCAGTTGTTTTCTTAGCACCTTCAGCTTTCTTCAATGCTGCCTGAAGTTTATTTACTTCACTTGTCAACTGTACTAGTTCTTCTCCCTGATTCTTAATTGTTGTCAACAGTGAGCTTAATTCTTCATTATCCATATCTACAGGATAAAGAGCATTAACTCGTCCCAAGAAATCACCCAAGATATTCATATAGTTAGTAAAGGCATCATAAGGAGAATCGTAAATACCTCTGTTCAATCCTACACCTGTATCCTTGGTAGTCATGAAACGGAAGTTGTTACTAGCCTGCAAATAATACCAGTCTTGCTTGATGCGACGGTCATCACACAAATGAACACGTTCGGCTACACTATAAAGCTTGTTGAAGCTTCACGCTGCATTACATTACCCAACCACGGGCTGATATCTCTTTCTTCGTCTGCCCATGACATCGGATAAGGTACATCTACATATCCACTGATTTCAGCTTAGTAACGATTTCAGTCGGTGTAGAGAAAGTGATACCTCTTTGTTTTGCACATACCGGCAAAGCCTTCAGGAATTCCAAGATATTAGAAGACAATGGCTGTGCTATACCCAGTGCTGACAATTCCATGAAGATATTGATAACCTGTTCATTTTCTGGAAGAGAAGCAATCCAGTCAATATATTTATCAGCAAACAACGGATATTCACTCCATTCGCTGTTAGAAAAACGAAGGCTGATATCGTCTGACAACTTAAAGTCACGCATCAAAAGCTTCAGATTCGGATTTTCTGCGCAGTGGTACAAATAGTGAGCACTCTTCCAACCCAATACGTGTTTTGCACCTTCTACCAACATACCCTTGAAGCCCATGCTTGCAACAATGCCACCTATTTCATTATCGTAAATCAAGCTAGAGTTACGGAATACTTTTGGTTCCTGACCGAAATAGTCTTTTACCTTACGACGCATTTGTTCTACCTCCTCGCGGAAGCAATCTTCATTTGCCAATGATGAAAGTCCATGTGAATAAGGTTCACAGATAAACTCACAACATCCTGTAGCATTCAGTTCGTGTAACAGCTCAATTACAGCCGGTGCATGTATCTCCAACTGTTCCAATGCAACTCCGGAAATAGAAAGGGCAACCTTAAACATGCCTTCATTTTCCTTTGCCATTTCAATAAGAGTTTTCAGAGCTGGAATATAAGAGCGTTCAACCACTTCGTTAATGCCTTGTTCATTGGCATAATCATCATAATAATAGTGGTCTGTTCCTATTTCGAAGAAACGATAACGTTTCAAATGTATAATCTGGTGTATTTCAAAGTAAAGACAGATTGTTTTCATAACTAACTTAGCATTTATTATTTACCATAATTTTTTAAAACCTGATCGTACAATGCGCGTACTTTCAAACCAACTTTTTCCCATACGATACCATCCACTTCTTTCTTACCTTCATCGCGCAGATATTCATAAAGCGACTGGTTGGTACAAATAGAATGAATAGCATCTGCCATTGCGTGAATATCCCAATAATCGGTTTTTATACACTTATCGAGGATTTCGGCACATCCCGACTGTTTAGAGATGATAGTCGGAACACTACACTGCATTGCCTCAAGCGGAGAAATACCAAAAGGTTCTGATACAGAAGGCATGATATACACATCACTAGCTTTCAATACCTCATATACCTGTTTCCCTTTCATAAATCCCGGGAAATGGAAACGATCTGCGATACCACGTTCAGCAGCCAGACGAATCATTGCATTCATCATATCACCGCTTCCCGCCATCACGAAACGAATATTACGAGTACGTTTCAGTACCATAGCAGCAGCCTCAACGAAATATTCAGGTCCTTTCTGCATAGTGATACGTCCCAAGAATGTTACGATCTTTTCTTTCGGATTCTTACGCGGTACAATCTCCTGTATTTCTTTTGGCAACGGAGATACAGCATTATGCATAGTAAATACCTTACGCGGATCCTGATAATATTTATGAATAACCGTCTGACGGGTAAGTTCACTTACGCACATAATACAATCTGCATGGTCCATACCGTTCTTTTCGATTGAATATACGGTTGGGTTCACATTACCACGGCTACGGTCGAAATCAGTTGCATGCACATGAATAACCAACGGTTTTCCCGAAACCTGTTTTGCATGAATTCCGGCCGGATAAGTCAACCAATCGTGTGAATGGATGATATCAAATTGCTGTTGACGTGCTACCACACCGGCAACAATAGAATAGTTATTAATTTCCTCATGCAAATTATCAGGATAACGTCCTGAGAATTCCATACAACCCAAATCGTTTGTATGCATATAATTGAAGTCAGCATAAATATGTTCACGCAAGTCATAATAAAGTTGCGGATCCATATAATGCCCTACACGACTATTTACATAATCCCACTGTACATCGCGCCATACAATAGGAACACTGTTCATTCCAATAATTTTCAGGAAACTTTGGTCTTCATCTCCCCACGGTTTCGGAATACAGAAAGTAATATCCATATCCGGCTGTTGCGACATACCTTTAGTCAAACCGTAACTGGCAGTACCTAAACCTCCTAAGATATGAGGAGGAAATTCCCAACCAAACATTAAAACCTTCATATGCTTTCCTCCTTTTTATTGATTATCATATTTTTCCAATAGATTTAAAGTTCTCAAAATTTGTGCAACGTTCATTGCAAACGAAACGGCTCCTCTACCTTTAAACGGTGGATTACCGTCAAACAATTCAGGAATAGCACCCAGACAGTGCAAACTCATTTCGTCTTCATAGCCAATCATCTGACGTTCAACGAATGAAATAGCACTACGCTTATACAAGCGCAAGTAAGCTTCCAGATAGAAGCCTTCCAGCCAAGGCCATGCTGTACCCTGATGATATGCATAATCACGCTGCAACTGAGAACCTACATAATTAGGATTATATCCTCCGCTCTTCGGGCTTAACGAACGTAATCCCTTCGGAGTAAGCAATTCTCTAGTTGCAATATCTACGATACCCTTCTTCTGTTTGGCATCCAGAGGAGAATAATCGAATGAGGCTGCAAAAATCATATTAGGACGAACACTCCAGTCGAGCATATCGCCATCTACATAATCAAGTAAATAACCATATTCGTTCAAGAATGTATCGACAAATGACTTGGCTGTCTTTCCGGCTATACCTGCCAGTCGAGAAGAAAGCTCTGATGCACCTTCATTTTCGGTCAACAACTCTGATACATACATCAGTGCATTGTACCACAATGTATTAAACTCAACAATATAGCCCGAACGAGGAGTTACAGGACGACCGTTGACAGTTGCATTCATCCATGTCACCGCTTTATCTTTACCATTAGAGTAAACCAAGCCGTTGTCATGAAGTGCCAAATTAGGATGTTTACCATCAACAAGATATGTCATTATATCCTTCAACAGGTTTCCATACTTCTGATAAGCATCCTTTCTAGAAACAGCTTTACCAAACTGCTGAACAGTCCATATAGCCCACAAAAGCACATCAGGATGTTCCATTTCGTACACTTTCAAAGAAGTATCCTCTCCTTTCATGAAAGCATAGATAGCTTTTACCGCAGTATTCATTACCATATCGAACTTATCAAGTTCATTAATGGCAAGAGTCAATCCCGGCAAGGAGATAAACATATCACGTGCACGACATTTAAACCATGGGTAACCTGCCAAAATATAATATTCATCACCTTGCTTGTTCAAGAACTGATGGGCAGCGTTTACCAAACAGTTTTTAAAGCTATCACGAGGAGTACGTCTGTCTGCTTCCTGTGCAAACAGTTCGTTCAGTCTTTCCGGTTCAATTTCAGAGATACCTCCAGAGAACACAATCGGCTCATCCTTGGTGATCTCCATTTCAAAATATCCAGGAACATACAAGTCTTCGTTAAAATCATACCCGCGTTCCTGCTCTTTTGTATATTCTATACCTCTGTACCAGTCGGGTTGGAAATGAAAATCATTATTTTTACTCATCTGCATGTATAAATCGGGATATCCCGGATACATGCAAGTTTTCAAACCATTTTTAACTTCATCGTAATGGCGACTTGCCTGCGCATTCTCATGCGTATACTGCGAACACTACGGAAAGCCAAATATGGACGCAGACGAAGAGTCGTTTTTGAATGAGCTTCCAGCAAGGTATAACGAATTAATATTCTGTTTTCATGGTGTACGAATAATTTTTCCTTTTTCAGGACTACACCCCCTACTCTATATATTGTAGTAGGAACCTTTTCACACTCAAATTCACGGATATACTTATGTCCACGAGGACTAAAATTATCCCCATGGTATTTATGGAGCCCTAAATTAAATTCAGCTCCGTGCTGTACGATTGTTTCATCCAATGAAGAAAGCAAAACATGGTTTTCATCATCCAGTTCTGGTACTGGAATGACCAACAAACCATGATATTTGCGAGTATTACAATCTACAATAGTAGAACAGTGGTACGCACCAGAACGATTTGTACGTAAAATCTCACGCGTAAGAGATTCTTCCAAATTCGTCATTAGCGTTTTGTCGAATCGTAAATAACTCATAGCTGTTATATTAAGGTTATAATTAATAATTCTATAAAAAATGTTATTTTATTGCCTCCTCAAAAATAGTAATTAAATGAAATAAAGAAAAAAAATAAACGGTTATTTTTTTCTCTTTTGTGCAAAAAAAATTCCATTTGCAACTAATTGGAGTCAAAGTTGTTTCTAGCACATCTGATAAAAGTCTAAAAGAGAGGGGCTATCCGGTAAAATCCCGATAGCCCCTCTTCATTATTATATTCTTTTTAAAATTATTTTATCATGTCAAAGCCACAATATGGAACCAAAGCCTTCGGTATGCGAATACCTTCAGGAGTCTGATTATTTTCCAACAAAGCAGCAACTATACGCGGCAAAGCCAAAGCAGATCCGTTTAATGTATGACAAAGTTCAGTCTTCTTATCTGCATTGCGGTAACGACATTTCAAACGATTTGCCTGATAAGTATCGAAGTTAGAAACTGAGCTGACTTCCAACCAGCGCTTCTGAGCTTCAGAATAAACTTCAAAGTCGAAGCACAAAGCAGCTGTAAAGCTCATATCACCTCCACACAGACGAAGGATACGATAAGGTAATTCCAGCTTCTGCAACAAACCTTCTACATGATCCAACATTTCCTGATGAGATTGTTTAGAGTGTTCCGGTTTGTCAATGCGTACCAGTTCCACTTTAGAGAATTCATGCAAACGGTTCAAGCCACGTACATCTTTTCCATAAGAACCGGCTTCACGACGGAAACACTGGTATAAGCACAGTTCTTAATAGGCAACTGTTTTTCATCCAAAATCACGTCGCGATAAATATTTGTTACAGGAACCTCTGCTGTAGGAATCAGATACAAATCATCCAGATTGCAGTGATACATCTGACCTTCCTTATCAGGCAACTGTCCGGTGCCATAACCAGAAGCAGCATTTACTACTGTAGGCGGCATGATTTCTTCATATCCGGCAGCACGAGCTTCATCAAGGAAGAAGTTAATCAAAGCACGCTGCAAACGAGCTCCCTGTCCTTTATAAACCGGGAATCCGGCACCTGTAATCTTTACACCCAGGTCAAAATCTATTAAATCATATTTCTTTGCCAGTTCCCAGTGAGGCAGTGCATCTTTAGGAAGTTCAGTTTCCATTCCTCCCATCTTCACAACTTCATTGTCTTCAGCACCAACGCCTTCAGGCACTTCATCGTAAGGAACATTAGGAATAGTATACAACAGGTTCTGCATATCTTCAGCAGCCTGATCCATCTCAGCCTGCAAACTCTTGCTCACTTCCTTTATTTCTGCTACACGAGCTTTAGCTGTTTCAGCTTCTTCTTTCTTGCCTTCTTTCATCAGTAAACCGATATTCTTCGATATTGAATTTACTTCAGCAAGATTTCTATCTAATTGATTTTGCGCATTACGTCTTTTGTCATTCAATTCAATCACTTGCGCAATGGTTTCTTTTGCATTGGCAAAGTGTTTCTTTTCCAATCCGCGAATTACCTTATCGGTATCTTCTGTAATTTGTTTAATAGTAAGCATATCTTTTTTACTTTTTTGAACTCTATTTTTTGGTTGTGCAAAGATATAGTTTTTTATCGGAAAACATGCAACATACATTCCGATATAAATTTTACATTATCGGCAAGCCTGACGAATACGTACCAATTTCACCAATAAATCTTCCAGCAAATCGAGCTTCAACATATTTGCTCCATCACTTTTCGCAACCGAAGGATCTTCGTGTGTTTCCATAAACAAGCCATCTACTCCTACAGCGACACCCGCTTTTGCGACTGTTTCTATCAACTGAGGCATTCCTCCTGTTACTCCGGAAGTCTGGTTTGGCTGCTGCAATGAATGAGTGACATCCAATATTACAGGATGTCCGAATGTTTGCATTTCCGGTATTCCGCGATAATCGACCACCAAATCCTGATAACCGAAAGTTGTTCCGCGTTCAGTCAGCATCACCTCATTGTTTCCCGCCTCTACCACTTTATCGGCTGCAAATCGCATGGCCCGGGAGAAAGGAACTGTCCTTTCTTGATATTTACAATCTTTCCGGTTTTTGCGGCAGCAACAAGCAAATCAGTCTGACGGCACAAGAAGGCCGGAATCTGCAACACATCAACATATTCGGCAGCCATAGCTGCTTCATCTGCTGCATGTATATCTGTTACCACCGGGACATCGAATGTATCACGCACCTTGGCAAGAATCTTCAAAGCCTTTTCATCGCCGATTCCCATAAACGAATCCAAGCGTGAGCGGTTAGCTTTACGGTACGATCCCTTAAATATATAAGGTATACCCAGCTTATCGGTTATCTTTACCACACGTTCTGCAATACGCAAAGCCATGTCTTCTCCTTCTATCACACAAGGTCCTGCCAGCAAAAAGAAATTATCGCTTTTCTTTAAATCAGAAATAGTATGTATCATAAATCTTTAAATCAGTTTGGTATTATTAATGTCAGTGCTTCGGGAGCAATGGTTATCTCAATCGGGAAATGACGGTCGAACCAGATACGTCCGTCAAGGCTGATTTCAGCATTCTGGGCACGCAATATCTTTACTTTACGGGTTCGGTACGGTTTTACGATCTTATGATTAAGCAAACGCCCCTGCTGCATCATCCACAGACCAGAAATCAGCTGACGAAGTTCCGGACGATAAACCAGTGATACATCAAGCCAGCCGTTATATGGTACAGCGCTAGGTGTCAGTCCGTAACCACGTCCACTTCCGATAGCTACTGCCATCAAACGTCCCCGTATATGTTCATCGTTTACTTTCAGGTGCATACGATACAACTTACGTTCGAAAGCAACAAGGAACAGTGAAGCAAGATACGAAAAGAGAGGTATTCCCCAAAAACGACGTGTTTCGTTAGTAATAAGTACAATACGTGCCCCCAACCCGATATAAACAGCATTCAGGAAATGCCGTATCTGATGCTTTTCTCCATCAAAATAACTGAACACTCCCACATCAACCTTTCTAAGACGGCGGTTTATCAGTACATCTACCGCTCCTTTATAATCATCAGAATCAAGCCCCCAATATTTTGCAAAATCGTTTCCGATACCATTCGGAATAATTCCAAACGCGATATCGTGCTTATCGGGAACATCCGAAAGCATAATGCCGTTTACAGCATCGTTTATGGCTCCGTCACCACCCACGATGACAATCGTGCGATAGCCATTGTTTGCCAATGCACGGGACAATCTCTCAACCGAACCGAATCCATCCGACTGCACGTAATCGAACAAGACTCCGCGACTTTCCATATAACCGCGAATCTCCTTCCAGCGCTTCTGCGCTTTCCGACTTCCAGCTTTTGGGTTATATATCACTCCCCAACGAGTAGATTCCACTGCCATTTTCTTATTCTTTATTGAGTAATCCGATTATTTCATTTACTTTTTCCTCCATCGGGCGGGTTGCATCTATCCAATGTATGGTAAAGCCACGCCGTTCCATGCCTCTGAACCATGTCATTTGCCGTTTGGCAAACTGATGAATGGCTATTTCCAGTTGATGATACATTTCATCAAACGTCAGTTGTCCGGTAACGTACAGCGTAAGGTATTTATATTCCAACCCATAATATATCAGATCGTCCGGACAAATTCCCCCGTCTATCAAAGCACGCACCTCGTCAACCATACCTTCATCCAGACGCTGCTTCAACCTTCTGGAGATTTTTTCTCTTCTCAACTCACGGTCTATATCCACACCGATTATCAGGCTGTGAATTTCAGGAAACTTACGCGCCTCTACCGGCTGATGCAAATAATATTCTTCTATTTCGATAGCACGGATAGCCCGTTTGGCTGTATCTACATCGGTTGAATTATGCAGTTTCTTATAAGAAGACAAGATGGCAGTAAGTTCTTCGAGTGATTTATCGGCCAGTCTGGCTCTCAATTCCGGATTTTCGGGTACAGGCAAAAGCTTGTAACCTTTCAGGACCGATTCCAGATACATACCTGTTCCCCCACATAATATCGGAAGGATATTACGCGAACGAATATCATCGTAAGCTTTCAGAAAATCGCGTTGAAACTCGAATACATTATATTTATATCCCGGTTCTGCAATGTCTATCAGATGATAAGGCACACGATAGCCGTCTACAACATAATCTGCCAGATCTTTCCCTGTACCCAGGTCCATACGCCGATATACCTGACGACTGTCACCGCTGATGATTTCAGCATGCAGTTGTACAGCCAAAGCGGCAGCTAAAGGAGTTTTGCCCGAAGCGGTAGGGCCAAGTATAGTTATCAGATCATAATTCATAAGTCTTCCGGAAAAAAGTTCTGATGACAAAGATAGCTTTTTCTTAAACACAATAAGGAGAAAGATTGCAAGTTTTTTTACATATATGGGGCAATTAAGGAATAAGATACAAGAAAATCTCCTAAAACATCTCGATGTTTTTTATTTTCTTACAAATTTCACTTAAATCA